>Ga0334884_1002487_pt1 | contig 23271 bp, 24 predicted proteins | sample GraSluR1_MG_7_FD_207215 | JGI IMG/M metagenome (GOLD analysis project Ga0334884, IMG submission 207215) | Sludge microbial communities from methane-producing bioreactor in Wageningen University, Netherlands - Granular Sludge_12_05 R1 | ecosystem: Engineered > Bioreactor > Anaerobic >...
TGACCGAAACGTGAAAAATTGTCCGGAAGAAATCATCTTGGCTTCACAATTTTCCCTTACAGCTTATTTTATAGGTTGCTTGCGGATTTAAGGGAATATCCCGAAAACAAGCCTGGTATTAATTTGGCATTAAATTTGATGCCCTGAAGCAAACAAATCAAAACGCATATATGTCAATCTGGATCATTTTTGTATTTTTTATGTTGCTGAGTTGGCTAGTAAGCAGTCAACTGAAAAGCAAGTTTACAGCATACAGCAAAATTTCGATTGTTAACGGCATGAGTGGCAGGGATATAGCGAATAAAATGCTTTTCGACAATGGCATCACTGATGTTCAGGTTTTATCCGTCGAGGGCAGTTTGAGCGATCATTATAATCCTGTGAACAAAACAGTTAACCTAAGCCGTGAGGTATATGAAGGTCGAAATGTAGCAGCGGCAGCAGTTGCGGCACACGAGTGTGGACATGCTGTACAACATGCCACAGCCTATCATTGGCTGCAAATGCGTAGCACCCTGGTGCCTATAGTAAGTTTTAGCTCAAAATGGGTGCAATGGGTTCTATTAGCCGGCATCCTGCTCATTCAATCCTTCCCTCAATTGCTTTTGGTTGGTATTGTTATGTTTGCTCTTACAACATTGTTCAGCTTTATCACCTTACCCGTCGAAATTGATGCCAGCCGAAGAGCATTGGCATGGCTTAATATCAGCGGTATTACCGATCATAATTCGCACCCCAAAGCACAGGAAGCCTTGCGATGGGCAGCTTATACCTATGTAGTGGCTGCACTGGCATCACTAGCAACCTTGCTATATTATATTGCCATCTTCTTAGGTGGCCGAAAAGATTAATACACTAACTAAACATTATTTTTTATTAACCTATAAATTTTAACCCTATGAAAATCAATCGTATTTTAGTTGTTTTACTTATGATTGCTGGCGTAAGTCTCAGCTCATGTAAAAAAGACGATGACATCGTAAATCCGGAACCGACCTTAAATTTTATTGGCGGTGAAGGATATACCTCATCTGATGTCACCATCACTACTGGCGAACAAATCAAAGTAGGATTTAATGCGCTCTCAAACAAAGAAACAAACGAGAAGCTTACTAACTTTAAATTGACCCTTACAGCTAATAACCAATCTCAGGTTCTTATCGACTCAACATTTAATGAAGAAGTATTCACAACTACCATCAATATTAATTTTCCTGATCCCGTAAATGCTCGTTTGGAAGGTGTTATCACCGACAAAGCCGGAAGAACAACTTCTGTTGCTTTTAACATCACTGTTGAAGAAGCTGGCGTTAAAGTAGTTAAACATACCGATGTAAAACTCGGATCGTGGAACGACGAAATCGGCAGTTTTTACAATGCAAATGAAAACATCATTTACAATGTAACAGAAGCAGCTGCCAATCAGTCTAAAGTTGACCTCGTATTCTACAAAGGAGTAACCAACTTCAACACCCTTGCAGCACCTGTTGATGCTTCATTAAATACAATCCAAACTTTCAATATGGAGGCATGGGAAACCAGAAATGCAACATTGTTTATCAGCACCGAAATGACTGTTGAAGAATTTGATGCTATTGGTGAATATTATGTATTCCCTGAATTTGTTGAAGCAGAAGCAGATACAAAAATCGTGAATATGGTAAATGGCGATGTTTTATTCTTCAAAACTGAAGCCGGTGCCCTGGGATATATCAAAGTTGTTGATCTCTATTCACGTGGCGACCTCGGTGAATTTGAAGTAATTGCAATGGAATAATTTCATTCAAATAATAAAAAAATGGCTGCCTCATTTCAGAGACAGCCATTTTTTTTGTGTATTGGTGTGTCAATAATACCTAAAACCAACCAAATTTAAAACTCAGGTTAAAGGAAAATGAATCGAGTGCATCTTTATCAATCTCTGTTACTATTTCATCAAAATTTGCATCCAGTTGCTTGTACCTGAGTGACACCCCATTCGTAAATCTATAGGAAGCCCCTACACCTATTCTAAAAAACTTCACTACGTTAAATTCAAGATCAACTCCTGGCTCAACCAAAAAAAAGTCGAATATTTTTTTCAACAATTCAAATAATCATAATCTAACTTCAAAAAAACTGTATGATTTGCCCTATTGCAATAATAACTCCACGAGACCCAATAGATCGGACGATTGAAACAGCCTTTTATTTCCGGCAAATAAAAAAAAACCACCTGAATTCAGATGGCTTTATCAAATATTTTAAAAAAAAATTGGCTACTTAATACCAAGTTTCGTTTTCACTTTTGCAGTTACATTATCAGCACCTGATCCAATATGAAGCAGCACACCTGTTGCAGAATCAATGATATAGGTGTAACCATTTTCGGTTCCAACATCTTCGATGGCTTTTTTCACCTTATCAATAAGTGGTGTGAGCAATTCATTTCTGCGTTCGCTATAATCCATATCTGCATTTTGCTGAAAATCCTGAATCCTGGTTTGTAAATCCGTAAGTTCCTTTTCTTTCGACTGACGAATCAGATTCGACATGGTAGCCAGATTGTTTTGGTAGTCAGTAAGTTTAGTCTGATACTCAGTGGCCATGGCACGCAGTTCGTTTTCGAGCTGCTGCTCGAATTGTCTTAACTTATTCTCGATGGTGTCGCGCTCCGGCATCATTCCCATAAGCTCGTTTGAATCAACATATCCGATTTTGAGTGTCTGTGCCTGCCCAAAGCTGGCTAAACCAACCAAAACAACGACTAGTAATACTTTTGTTAAAATTTTCATTTTCTGATTTCTGGAGATTAATAACTAATTTTTTAAGACGCAAATGTAGAAATTATTTCGATAACTTACTTAAAAAAAGCACAGTTGCAAATATTGCTTAACATGCTTTAACGCTTTTATTTTCTGTCTTCACGCCTTACCGTTTGCATCACATTGCCAATCTCATCAAGCACATCGTCCGAAATATCAAACTTATCGCTTGCATACAACATGGTGGCACCAGCCGCTTTGTCGAAAACAAAAGCGTAATTACGAGTCTCGGCAATGTCCTGAATGGCATTAAATACTTTTTCCTGAATAGGCTGCACCAATTCGTTTCGTTTCTTAAACAATTCACCTTCCGGACCAAAATATTTCATCTGAAGGTCTTTTACCGCCTGCTCTTTTTTGATGATCTCGTCTTCACGTTTACGTTTCATATCTTCGGGCAAAAGCACTGATTCTGTTTGATAATCCCGATACATCTTTTCAACGATTTCGTACTGTCCTTTTATCTCTTTCTCCCAGCGCTCCGAAAGCACATCCAACTCGGCCTGTGCATCTGAATATTCCGGAATATTATTCAAAATATACTCTGTATCAACATATCCAAAACGCTGATTTTGTGCTTGAACCGACATCAAACCGGTAAACATTAAAACGATGAGTGTTACAATTGCTTTATTTTTCATAGCCTTTAATTTTAGATTATTTGTTTCAAACCAAAAAGCCTGCCAAAGTTTTAATCAAGGGATTGGTTTATGGAGAAATGGAACTGACTTCCGTTTGCATTGGGGATTCCCGGGATATCATCAAAGCCATAGCCCCAGTCGAGACCCAAGATACCAAACATTGGCAAAAACACCCTGATACCAGCACCGGCCGACCGTTTCACATCAAAAGGATTGAAGTTGTCGAATCCAAGCCACGAATTACCAGCTTCAAGAAAAGTGAGCGCATAAATGGTAGCACTTGGATTAAGCGAGAGTGGATAGCGCAGTTCAAGGGTATATTTACTATAGATGTTTCCGCCTATGTTGCGGTCTTTATAATAAAAAGGTGTAATGGTTTCGTTGCCATATCCACGCATCGCAATGATTTCGCGCCCATCGAGGTTGTTATATCCCGAAAGGCCATCACCTCCGAGGTAAAAGCGCTGGAAAGGAGTAACACCAATATCCTTGTTATAATAACCCAGGAAACCAAACTTCAAACGTGTGGCAAGCACCAGCTTGGGCAAGGTTTCGACATAAAGCGAGGTATTAAGTTTCCATTTATGATACTCCACCCATTTAAATTTCTCGTTCTCATCTAAGCTGCTATAATCCTTTCCACTAAATGCCGAATAAGGCGGAGTTAACTCAAGCGACAAACTCACATCTGAGCCAGATCGCGGGAAAATCGGCTGACTGATTGAATTACGTCCAAATACAACATTATAACTGAACACATTAAAAAATCCTGTTCCGGTTCCAACGCTAAAAATCTGCGAATAATTTTTCAGGTCATAACGCATCAGGTTGGCTGCCTGATAGAGGGTAAAAAAGTCGTCGGGCCACCGCAAACGCTTACCAATGCCAAGGGTGAGACCATCAATTTTAAAAGTAGCCCGGTTGGTATCTGATTTGGGCAACTCATTAGAATATAAGGAGTGGTAATAGGAAACCGTTAGCGAAGTAGGCTTGCGGCCTCCAAGCCAGGGCTCGGTAAATGAAAAGCTATAACTCAAGTAGCCTTTTCCGTATGTTTGCAGGCGTATCGAAAGCTTTTGTCCATCACCCGATGGTATTGGCCTCCAGGCTTCTTTTTTAAATACATTCCTAAGGGAAAAATTGTTGAATGACAGACCCAATGTCCCAATTATTCGTCCATAGCCCCAACCCCCGCTCAACTCAATCTGGTCGGCTGAGATTTCCTCTACTGTATATGAAATATCAACAGTGCCATCTGCCTGATTTGGCTGGACATCTGGCACAATCGTTTCAGGATTAAAATACCGAAGTTGTGCCAGCTCACGTGTTGTACGAATGATGTCGGCCCTACTGAATAACTGCCCCGGCATGGTGCGCAATTCGCGAATCACTACATGATCATTTGTTTTTGTGTTGCCCTTGATAGTAACTTTGCTGATACGTGCCTGTTTTCCTTCACGGATGCGAATCTCAAGGTCAATTGAATCATTTTCAACCAACACTTCTATCGGTTCGGCCATAAAAAACAAATATCCATCATCCATATACAACGAACTCACATCCAATCCATTAGGATTATATGAAAGGTTCGTTGAAAGTAATTCCTTATTATAAACATCACCAGATTTGATACCTAGCAATGTGCTTAAAAATTCGCTATCGTATTTTGTATTTCCAACCCAATTTATACTTCTGAAATAATACCGTTCACCTTCGTTGATCTTCAATTTTAATCCCAGGCTGTTATCTGCCAACCTGTAAATTGAATCACTTATAATACTTGCATCACGATAGCCTTTTGCATTATACTTATCAATGATGGCACGTTTATCGTTCTTGAAATTTTCCTGAATAAACTTGGAGGATTTAAAAATGCGGGGCCGAAAATTTTCAGTAAAATAATTCTTAAATTGTCCAATTGCACTCAAAGGCCTCAGGTTCAACAACTCCCAGGAAGTATTTACAACCATAGGTCCCAGTGGATTTAAGGGGTCAAGAACTCCTTTCTTCTTTGTTTCCTTCATTGCTGCCAACACCTGATCATCGGAGAGATCGCTATTTCCTTCAACGAGAATCTCACCTATTTTGACCTTGTTATTCTTATCGACCTTGATCAGCATGTCCACATAATTCTCCCGTGTTTCATCAGGGATTTGTTCGATGTGAACTTCAGTATCCAGAAAACCTTTCTCGGCAAAATGATCTTTAATAATATCTCTGGTTCTAACAATCAGGTGATCAGTAGCAACATCTCCCCTGGTAAGGTTAATCTTAGAGCGGATATCATCGGCCTCGCCCTTGCGCAGGCCTTCGAAAGAAAAACGTGAAACCCGGGGTCGTTCCTTTAGATGTATTTCAAGAAAAATTCTTTTTCCGACCACCTCAGAGGCATAAATTGCCACATCCTCAAATAAACCCTGATCCCAGAGTTTACGAATGGCATCGGTTATCGGATCGCCGGGAATTTTAATATTCTGCCCGACAGACAGTCCCGAAAGCATGATTAAAACATTCTGATCGAGGTATTTAACCCCTTCAACCTTGATGCCTCCAATCTCGTAGTCTTTGGGTTTACTATAATCAAAAGCAGAAAGGTCGGAACCGATCTGAATCTGAGCCTGAATTGATACAGAACTGAAAAGACCAAAAGCTAACAATAAATATACCAACAGTTTATGTGCCGACAACGGCAATACTTTTATCCTCATTCCTTATTATTCTGCTTTGTAATTTGTTCACTTGTTTTCCCGAACCTTCGCTCGCGACATTGAAAGTCGATGATGGCTTCGTAAAGGTCGGCTTTTCGAAATTCCGGCCAGAATTTCTTACTAAAATATAATTCTGCATAGGCAATCTGCCAAAGCATGAAATTGCTCAAACGGGTCTCACCACTCGTGCGGATGAGTAATTCCGGATCGGGCATGCCATAAGTGGTCAGGAAACGCTCAATACAATGCTGATCAACATCTCCGGCTTTCAATTCACCATGCTCCACTTTTGCTGCCAACTTTCGGGCTGCCTGAATGATCTCCCATCTGCTGGAGTAACTTAGTGCCAGGGTTAGCGTCATCCGATCGTTATGACTGGTTTGATCCATCGCCCTTAATAAATGCTCTTTGTTGAGCTTAGGCAGGCTATCCAAATCGCCAATGGCATTGAGACGAATATTGTTTTTGTTCAAAGTAACCACTTCATCTTTAATAGTTTGCAAAAGCAACCGCATCAATGCATTTACTTCCATCCGGGGACGTGTCCAGTTTTCGGTTGAAAAGGCATAAAGTGTGAGGTAAGAAACTCCAAGTTCGGCAGCAGATTCAGCTGCTTCGCGAACAGCAGTTACACCGCTTTGATGGCCAAAAATTCTTGGCTTTCCCTTGCTCTTTGCCCAACGACCATTGCCATCCATGATGATGGCAATATGTTTTGGAAGTCGTTCAAGATCAATCTTCTCTTTCAAGCTCGTATGTAAGTGCTCTGACATGCAGTATTATCAGTGGTTAGTTTGATTAAAATTATCACAACGTTGTTTTCCTCTCAGATCAAATTTGTAGGTAAGTGTAACACCCGCATAGCTAAACCAATCCCTGGTGCTTTCGTCGCCACGTTTCATGCCGGCATCAAAACTGTCGGCAGGATCGGCATACTTTTGCTTGGCCAATGGCAAGGAAGCATAGGTTGTGCTTACATCATCCAGATAATCAGTAAAGGTCTTGTGTATGCGCCATTCAACAGCCAATCCAACACGTTTTCCCAAACTGTATTTTACCCCTATCCCAAAAGGAATAGAAAATGAGAATTTACTATAAGGTGCCGGCCCCAGTCGGTTACCGTTTGAGTCTGTATCCTGCTGGCCTTCAGTTCCAATGGATTGCAGATCAGTGCCATCAGGATGCTTCGGATTGAATGAAAACACTGATACGCCCCCAAAAATATAAGGCGTAACGTAATCTCTTTTACTTCCGGTAAAATAATCTAAGAAGTTAAACTCGGCGATCAGACTAAAGTCATTCACCCGGGTTTCAAAAGCAAGCTTGCGTTTTGCGTTAAATTTAACAATGGTATCATTGCCAACAAGTTTGCCCATTGTGATGCTGGCTCTGACAGTCCAGCGGGTATTTATATTATAGCGTGCTATCAAACCGAAAGCCGGTTCGGGCTGGCTGAATTGTTTAGCTGGATTGATATCACCAACATAATAATTTACACCTCCAAAAAGACCAACTTCCAGGTCCTGTGCCTGTTGTACACTCGGAAGAAGTAAAAATCCAATCAGTAGTAAACCTAAAAAAGCTTTTTGGCTATTCATCATATTGTTTCATACCATCCTGTTGCTGTGCAATAAAATAAAAAATACTGATTAACAATTTATTGTCAAATTGATGGTTTGCAAAATTATCATTTTTTTTAAGTCTAAGCCTCATTAATTTCTGATATCAAGCCCCCACAAAAGCTTTTCCCTTATTGTTCCAAAAAAATCCTTGGCTTCCATGGCCACCATATTCAAATCAAAAGGTGCTTTTCGAATGATGATGTCAACTGAGTCGTCCATATCTGCCATCCGCGAGTCCATGCTAAGTGTATAAGATGTGTGGCGGCCTGCTACGCGTAACTTAATCAGGCTATCGTCGGGTATAACGATAGGACGTACGCTTAAATTGTGCGTAGCTATTGGTGTTATAACAAAACTGGACGACTGCGGAGCTAAAATGGGGCCACCTGCGCTTAAGGAATATGCCGTCGACCCCGTTGGGGTTGCAACTATCAATCCATCAGCCCAATAAGCATTGACAAAATAATCATTCACATACACTTGTACAACAATGAGTGAGGTAGTCTCCTTGCGGAAAACGGTGAGTTCATTTAAAGCATAATTGACCACAGGGAACAAATCGTCAGGCTTTTCGAGTGCTATCAAGCTTCTTTTTTCGAGTGTATAATTGCCATTAATAACCTGATTTATTGCCCATTCAATTTCATTCTTTGAGATACTGGACAAAAACCCAAGCCTGCCCATATTTATCCCCAAAACCGGAATACCCGATTCTCGTATCAGAGGAAGTGTATCAAGCAAAGTGCCGTCACCCCCGATTGAAAATACCATATCAGCCGAAGCCGATAAATCCTGATGGGCATCAAAAACATCAACCGTAACACCTTGTAAAACAGAGATTTTTATTAACTCATAAAAGGGTCGATAAACCATTAAATCAACATGATGCTGAAGCAAACCTTCGACCAATTGTTTTAAAAATGGCGTGCGATCTCCACTGAAACTTTTACCAAAAAGTGCAATTTTCATCGTTTATAAAAATAAGCCCGACAAGTCGCAAGGTTACGAAATTTAATGCATTCAATTGCTGATTTAACATTTTTTACACTATGCTATTCGGTTTCGAACCAAGTGTGACGTCTATTACAAATCAATTACAAAGAAGTCCAACTAAATCAAGCACCCGAAAACAAATTTAAATAGGTGCCATAAAATGAACAAAAAACCCAAATTCATTCAAACGATTTCGGGAATATTCGAACCTGAAAACCATATCGTAATATGTAACCAGATCGAGGCCTATCCCGGTACCAATTAACAACTTATTATTCAATGAATTTGTTGGATCAGGAATCATGGCTCCTGCATAACCCATATCTAAAAACAAATTCAAATAGGCTGCATAATGTATCTTACTAAATTTTTCGGTGGGGATAAGTGGCAAATTACGCACTTTAGGTTTTATCACATTGAATTTCAAATTGTTTTTAAAAATTCCAAAATTATCCCCATCAATCACATAAAGCTCATAGGATCGCACAAAGTCATTCTGAAAACCGAGTGCCTTTCTCAAATAGTAAGGTTGGGTTTTGCCACCCGAAAATTTTGCCATAACACTTGAAGCCCAGTACCAGCGCCCTGAAATGGGAGTGTACCAATCGAAGGTTGTCTTGGCGTAATGAAAATCAGGGGAGGTAGTTGAACAACCAAAACCAAACCGCATAAATTCAAAATCAAAGTAATAACCTTCAATAGGATACGCCTTATTATCCCTATAATCATGTTTAAAAATATATTGAAGTGCCAAAAAGGATGATTTATGACCCTCAGCAGCCATAAAATCAGGATTAAGTCCAATCAACGAATCAGCAAAAGAATAGCGATCAAAACTCAGGTAGAGAAAATGTGAGTTACGGTATCCGATCCGATAACTAAAAATGGCCTTCAAAAAGAGTCTTTCCTGGGCATAGCCGGTTTCATTTTTGTAATAAAGTTGTTCGTTATCAATAGTTCTGTAGGCAATTTCACGACTACGGGAATATCCGCCTTCAATCCCAATACCAAAATTTTGTTTCGCAGTGAGGTAAGGAATTTCGTAGAGTAATGAATAGTTTTGATTATATCCGGCACGCAGCAAGAGTTGCAGCTTTTCCATCCTTCCTCTGAAGTTGTTATGCGTAATAAATGCCCCGTAATTTACCCGGTTAAAATCCTTGGTTTGCCACCAGGAGTTAAAGTTGCGGTCGGCCAGCTCAAAAATTGGCAAAGGCCAGATATACCAACGCTCTATCACGCTGATTTTGATGTTTATAAGAGCTTTGTCTTTTTCGTCCGGTATCAAATCAACATAAACAAAATTGAATAGTGACCGATTCATTAAATTCTCGCGCGATAAGGTAGCGAGCTCACACAGTTCTGAAAAAGTAAGCTTTTGACCTGATTGAAACTCCAACTCCCTGAATATGATTTTGTCGCGGGTTACATCGTTTCCGCTCAAACTAATATCTCCAATGCTAATCAATTTATTATCATTAATTTCGCAATCGTAAATATTATTTGCAACTCTAATCTGACCTCCGACTGTCGCCACCACCATCAAAGCAAGAAACAAGAGGAAAACTCTCATATATTTAAATAATTCATCAGCGATTCGTAACGATCGCGAAGGTCATCCTGATCAGAGTGCTCGCTATAAAAAGCAATGATCTGATATTGAAATCGGTTAAAAGTTTGAAGGATGGGTTCGATGTTTATTTTATTCAGCTTAAGGGAAACCTGCAACATTGACGAATCCTCATCCGAACGCGTAAACACACTTAAAATTTTCGCGTCATTATCCTCCACCAGTCGTGCAATTTCCGAAAGCATATAACTATTGGCCGGCATCTCAAGCACGATCACACCGCCGGGTTCGGCCAAGGCATAGGATTGCGCAAAATGTTCCAATAAAGACTGCAAAGTGATACAACCCAGATAGTTTTGATGTTCGTCCAACACCGGAATCAAACTAAGCTTATAATCATCCATCACCCTGAGTGCATCAAATATATGCTGATAATCATACACATAGGGCTTACTCAATGATAATTTATGGCTTCCAATGGGCTCGTCCAGGTGATTGTAATCATAAATATCAAACTCTGAGAGCAATCCCAGAAAACGCGACTCATTTACAATTGGCACATGCATTACCCTAAGATCCTCCATCCAGCTGAGTGCAGTACGGGCCGTATCGCTTGTTCGCAAAGGCATAACGCCATCAGTAATCATGTGTTTGGCAATCATTTCAGATTTTATTTTGATTCATTATCCAATAACATATTCAGGTAGTTGTTGTATCTGAACTCGAAAATTTCACCCGCATCAAGTGCTTCTTTCACAGCGCAACCAGGCTCGTGATGGTGTGTACAATTTGCAAAACGACAATGAAGCATCCGCTCACGCATTTCCGGAAAACGCTGTGCAAGTGTCTCTTTTTCAAGATCAAATAAACCAAATTCTTTGATCCCCGGGGTGTCAACAATCCATCCACCAAAGCTTAAGGGATGCATTTCGGCAAAGGTAGTGGTATGTTTTCCTTTTGCATGATACTCAGAAATTGCTCCAATTCTAAGGTTCAAACCCGGATCAATGGCATTAACCAGAGCCGATTTCCCTACGCCTGAATGACCCGAAAACAGACTGACCGTATCTTTGAGTGTTTCAGTAAGACGATTGAGTCCAAAGCCACTAACAGCCGAAACTACAAGGCAGGAATAGCCAATTTTTTCATAGCAATTAATGAGTTTTTGCTGATCGGAAATAGTTTGCTCATCCAGCAGATCAAACTTATTGAAAACCAGAGTAACAGGCAGATGATAGGCTTCGGCTGTTACCAAAAAACGATCCATAAAGCCGGTTGAGGTTCTGGGATTTTGAAGCGTAACAATAAGCAGTGCCTGATCCAGGTTGGCAGCGATGATATGTGCCGCCTTCGACAAATTGGTTGCTTTACGAATGATGAAATTCCTACGATCTTCAATCTCTTCAATAATGCCCGTTTCTTTGCCGTTTTCCATGCTTATCATCACAACATCACCCACAGCTATCGGATTGGTTGTGCGTATATCATGCATCCTGTACCTCCCTCTTAACCTGCATAAAAGCTGGTGCCCCGCTTCCGTAAAAACGGTGTACCAACTTCCAGTCGAACGAATGACAAGGCCTTTTTCCAATGGTCTGATCGTTTTGTGTAAGTTACTGCATTGCTGACAAACAGCTGTAATCCAACAATTAATTCGCTGACAAAAATAGCATTATTCTGCTTCTGCTCCGGCATAAGTTCGGGTAGATAAAATTGTGAATCAACCAAAGAAAAATGCTGTTGATAATCCAGAAATTGTATCTTTGATGTACTATTGTAAACATAAAAAACAACCCAAACGTATGACTATTGCTACAATTTTATCTTATTTGCAAGCACCGGTTCTGGCCATTTTACTGATTTTGTACCTTAACAAAAAGTTTCAAATTAACTCAAATAAACATCTGTTCCAGGCATTTGGTCTTGGCTTGATCACTGTTGTGAGTTTGTTTCTTTTTGATCTCCTTGCAGAATCATTAGGCTATGATCAGCTTAAAAACCTGAGACGAAGCGGTTTTTATAGCTTTGTGATTATTGGATTTGGATCGCAATTTGGAATTTTTATTGTATTGCGCTATTATTTTCTTCCTTTAAAGAGTTTTAATACTCCTCTGGATGGAGTGCTATACGCTATGCTAATCTCATTGGGTTTTAGCACTTTAGCAGTCCCACTTTTTGATATGGGATTGTTTGCCAAACTACTCTCACCTGTATTTATTTACTCCCTTCCTATGGCTTGTTTGTTTTTTGGCATCATCATGGGATTTTTTATTGGCATGGGAAAATACAGAAAAAACAGGCTAATCGACTCATTAACAGGACTTGGAGCAGCAAGTTTTTTCATGGGGTTTTACTATTTTGGATTTCTTACTTCCGAAAAAACCATCATGGTTTTATATGGTGTCGGTGTTTTCCTAATCGCCTTGCTCTTAATGATTAAATCCACAAACATTAAACCGGAAAAAAATGCACACCCTTAAAACCCTAGGTTGCTTTTTGATACCGTTTTCCGGGTAAAGCTGTTAAGATACCATCAAATTCCAGGCCCAGCAATACAGCAGCCATTTTTGAAGCAGTAAATCTTGTTTTAATAAGCAGCTGATCCAATTCCTGTGATGTCTCATTTTCGAAGGCCTCCAAAACCAATTGCTCCTCTTCATTAAAGGCTCTGAAAAGTTTGGTCTGAACTGCTTTCCCTTTTTGCGGGGCTTCCCATCCCATCATATACCTCAGATTAGCTGCCTGTTCGATCATAGCTGCCTTGTTGGTTCGTATCAAAAAATTGCAGCCTTCGCTATAAGTATCGCCCACGCGACCGGGAAAAGCAAAAACATCTCTGTTGTATGAACCGGCAATGTCGGCTGTAATTAACGCACCACCTTTTTTGGCGGATTCAACCACTATCAGTGCATCGATCATGCCTGCCACGATGCGATTACGTTTGGGAAAATTTTCTCTGTCGGGATTTGTTTTACTTACAAAATCAGTAATCAAACCACCATTCTCAAGCATTTTGGTGGCAAGGTTTTTATTTGCTGCCGGATATAAGCGATCCAGCCCGTGAGCCAAAACACCTACCGTTTCTAATCCGGCCTTTAATGCCGAACGATGCGCATAAGTATCAATCCCATAGGCTAAACCACTAATTACCAGAACTTTTTCATCTTTAAGTTCTTCTGTGAGTTGTTCACAAAGTTGCCTGCCATACGAGGTGGCATTACGGGTTCCTACAATCCCTATCACCCGTTCAGCATTCAAATCAGCATTTCCTTTGAAGTAGAGCATCATGGGACTATCAGCGCAATGCTTTAATCGTCTGGGATATTGCTTGTTCAGATAAAATAGCGGAGTGATTGCATTTTTTTGAATAAACTTCAGTTCCTCTTCTGCTCTTCCAACTACCTGTTGATTAATCAAAGCACTGATGGTATGCTTTCCCACGCCCGGAATCTTCTCTAAACTTCGTCTTTTTTCCTTGAAAACAGCCTCAGGACCACCACAATACGCAATGAGTCTTTTGCCATTTACATCCCCGATGCCGGGAATGAGTGTGAGTGCGATTTGATAGATTAATTGGTCTGACATGGTCGCCAAAAATAAACCATTTATGCCATTTGCACTATTATCTCAAAAGGAAAAATCATGTACATTTGTACTAAAAGCAACTTTGCCAGAACAAAAAACAATTCTTTTTTGCCCGCTAAACTGGGGACTTGGCCACGCCAGCCGATCTGTACCATTATTGCGAGTTTTGCAGCAGTTGGACTACAACATTCTAATGGCTGCTGATCAGGCTCCCCTGGCATTTTTAAAAAGCCAGTTTCCGGAATTGGAATGGATTAGATTCAAAGGTTTTGAACCTGGCTACGCCAAAGGCAATCAGCAGTTTTTCAAGCTTTTAATTCAACTTCCTCTCGCCTTTTGGTACTATTTTCGCGATAAAAAATTCATAGCCAGGCTTGTGAAAAGCCGAGAGATTGATCTCATCCTATCAGACAATCGTTTTGGTGCCTGGCACAAAAATGTTCCATCGGTCATTATCACGCATCAGCTAAACCTCAAACTTCCTCCGGGAATCCGATTGCTCAATTCAACGGCCAATATGCTGAATCACAAGCTCATTAAAAACTTTGATCAATGCTGGATTCCTGATCATCCTCCTGTAAAGAATCTTTCAGGAGAACTTTCGCTGATTCCCGAAAATTTCATTCCTGCCTGTCATCTGGGTATTCTAAGCAGATTCAATCTCAGTGAGACAAACAATATGACAAAAGATATTGATCTACTGATAATCTTATCAGGGCCCGAACCACAGCGCAGCTTGCTGGAACACAAGCTAATCAAACTGCTGGCAGATACCGATCGTAGCTGTGTTATCCTCCGCGGATTGCCACAAAATCAAAATAATGAGCAGGTAATCAATAAGATAAAATTGTTAAACCATGCTGCTGACGAGGAATTTTTGCAACTGATCAGCCGGTCAAAAAAACTGGTTTGCAGGGGCGGTTATTCAACCATTATGGATCTGCTTAGTTTAAAAGTGAACGCCTTACTTATACCAACACCAGGCCAGTCGGAACAAGAATATCTGGCAGAATATCTTGCCAAAAAAAACTGGTTTCAAGTCGTTAGTCAGGATCAAATCAGTCTTTCTGACCTCTTTGCTGCCACACCACAATCCCAATCAGAGATTCCGGATAATAATCCCGAAAAACTGGAATCCATTTTACAGAATCTGCTTAAACTTCTTGGAATTTCGTAATTTTGCAGAATCATTCTAAATAAGCTGTTCCATGCGAATTCACAAGGACTTAAAAATGGCTGAGGTCATTCACATGAACCATCACCTCCTGCCCGTGCTCAACCGCTTTGATATTTTTTTAGGCTTTGGGGAGCGAACTGTTGAAGCTGTATGCAGAGATCACAAGATAAACCTCGACTTTTTCCTCGAAATCGTAAACACTTTTCACGATCCTTCCTATTTTCCGCTCAGGCATTTGCAAACCTTCAAAGCAAGCATGTTGATTGACTATCTGCAAAAAACACATTCTTATTACCTGGATGTCAAAATACCAGAGATAGGCCAATACATTACCGAGATAGTTCAGACTTCTGGTTTTGAGGAAAGCCATCGAAAATTGGTAAAAAACTTTTTTGATCAGTACCAGCACGAGCTCACCAATCACATCACCAAAGAAGAACAAGGCGTTTATCCTTATGTGTTGCGCCTTGAGAAGGTGCTGGAATCAACACTAACTTCACACGAAATACTTGAGGATTTGCAAAAATACAGCATCACGGAATATGAGGAAGATCACGACGATGTAGAATCCAAACTTTTCGATCTTAAAAATATCCTCATCAAATACCTGCCTCCGGTAAGCAATTACAAATTGCTCAACCTGATCTTGCACGAAATTTTCGAACTGGAAAGCGACCTCAACAATCACGGACATATCGAAGACCTGATACTCGTCCCAATCGTCGAAAATATGGAAAAAGAACTTCACTCACGATATGCAGATCATGGCACCCGTATCTAACCGCATTTGCATCCTGCTAATCGAACCCTCTTTTCTGATCAGAGAAGGACTAAAAACCCTGTTGAGCAATCAGGGACAGCCTTACAGAATTGAAGAATTTGATGCGCCGGTAGATGATCTGGAAAAACTGGTTAACCGGATTAATCCCGACCTGGTTTTATTAAATCCTAAGTTGGTGATACGATTGATTAGTCTGCCCCGCTTCAACGAAAATATTTTCGAACCCTTCTACATCGGTCTGATCGAGTCTGATACACCTGCCCACATTCAAAGCAAATTTGATCAGACACTTAATCTGGATGCCGAAAAATCCGAGCTGAATAAAATCATGGAGAAATCGCTCAAACAATTGCCAAACTGCAATTCCGAAACCGAAAATACAAGTCTTAGCGAACGAGAAATCAGCATTTTAAAACTTGTAGCCCTTGGAAATACAAACAACGAAATTGCCGACAAACTTTTTATAAGTGCGCATACCGTAATGACTCACCGAAAAAATATTACCCGAAAACTTGGCATCAAAACTGTTTCGGGTTTAACTGTTTATGCCATTCTTAATCAGCTTATTAAACTTGAAGAAGTGCAGGGAGTTTGACATTCAAAACAAACCTTTTGGATTCTGAATTGTTATTTTAGTGTAAATTTGCAGCCGCTTGTGATTCATTTAGTTTTCAATAAAGTATTCAATGAAAGGTAAATTCGTTTGGATAAATCTTAAAAATTATTAACACGATACGTAGTAAAAATCAATATGAAAGCAGTAGGAATATTTTATGGTTCCACATCCGGAACAACCCGCAAAATAGCAGAAAAAATAAAAAAAGCTCTGGGTAAAGAAGCTCATTTGCACAACATTCACGAGTCGGACGTAAAGGCAATTGCCCAATACGAAAATCTCGTTTTTGGCACCTCAGCCTGGGGTATTGGCGATATGCAGGACGATTGGGAACACTTTATCGACAACCTGAATGAAATAGATTTTAAAGGCAAAAAAGTAGCACTTTTCGGATTGGGCGATCAGGAAGAATATCCCGATAGTTTTGTTGACGGATTAGGAACCATGTACTGCCGTTTGCCCGACAAATCAGTTGTTGTTGGTGAATGGCCCAAAGACGGCTACAACTTTTATTTCTCGCTGGCCGAAAAAGATGGAAAGTTTGTCGGTCTTGTCCTTGACGAACACCACCAGGCCGATCTCTCGGACGATCGCATTCAGAAATGGGTGAAAGACCTGAAAAAAGCATTTAATTAATCCCCTATATCAGGTATTGAAACCATTAAAAAAAAATGCTTTCTTTGCAGCGAATATGACTAAGGTAAAGGTATATCGAGGAGTCAAGTTATTGATAGCATTTTCCATCTTTTGGATGGTTATTGGCGACCTGATTACCTATCACCAGGAGGTGATGTTTGGTGTGAAGCTATTTGACGAGCAAGACCCGTTTACCAAACCCAAATCGCAGGACGACGGCAAAACAATCAGCTTCAAAACACACAAAGGCTCTGATAAAACAGACGGATGGCACAGCAATGCAGTGTTGGCAATTTGTGAGACAAAAGAACAAACAATTGCCAGAAGATTTAGCCTGCTTTGTTATTCCAGGCTCGCCGTTAAAGCTATCTTGCCTTTCCACCACACTATCTGCGGCCTGCGGGCTCCTCCACTTTCGTAGCTCCCCCCCTTTTTCAATCCCAATTTACTAATTGCAAATCATTAGCCTAACCTTAAGCAACAAGGTCAGGCAACTAATTATTTATCTTATTCAATTTGAACTTATTATGAAAAAATATATATTTCACATTACAGTATTCTCTCTACTTTTTTTCAGCCTGACTACAAAGGCAAACCCTGTGACTGATTCTGTTACAATGGGACCAGGCTATGCCAATGATGTATGGTATAGTTTCGAAAATGGTATGGTTGCCTCAGCAGAGCGCAACACCTGGGACATTGGTTTTTATACCAACACCTGGAGTGCCGGTATAATCATCAATGATGGAATGGGTACTGAATTGGTTACTTATGGCAATGGCGATACTTCCAGCTGGAATGCCATCGACACAACCGGAATGGGTGGCTGGAAAAGACTCTACAATTCAGATACCATCTGGGAAGATGGTGCTTTTAACCGCAATGCACTTGGCCATCCTGATTATGGATGGGGCGTTTATAATATGGTTTCGCACGATGTGGTTGGCGATTCCATCTACATCATCAAACTGGCTAACGGAGCTTATAAAAAACTCTGGATCGAACGCAAAAACAGTGCAAATAACACCTATTATTTCACCTTCGCTAATCTTGACGGAACAAATCAATATACTGAAACACTTGATGTTACGCCTTACGAAGATAAATTATTCGTATATTACAATCTTTCGATTGCTTCGGTGATTGATCGCGAACCAGCCAAAGACAGCTGGGACATCATGTTTAGTCGTTATATGGGTATTGTTTTTGACAATGACGGAAATCCGGCCAATTATGTTGTTGTTGGTGTTTTGAACAATGTAGAAACCGGCGCAAATAAAAATCATCCTGTTTCACCTGATTTTACTGATTGGTATGCCAAACCAATGGAGTTTTACAAAACTGTGATCGGCAGCGACTGGAAATACTTCGACATGAACACTTTCAGCTATTCTGTGACAGATTCACTTGTTTATTTTGTACAAAGTCTTTCGGGTGATATTTACAAATTTGTCCCAATTTCCTTCAGTGGACAGGGCGAAGGCAAGACGGTATTCAGCCATGAGTTAGTCTCGCTGGTAAATATTTCTGAAAACAATGCTCAAGCAAGTCTTCGTATTTTCCCCAACCCGGCTACTGATAAGGTAAATATTGACCTTACCGCACTTTCAACTGAAAAAGTCACGCTTGAAATTTACGACTTGTCCGGACGATTGCTACTTCAGCAAGAACAAATGAATTCCGCTAACACTTTGAAGTTTTCGGTGCAGGAATTCAAAAAAGGCCTCTATCTATTACAAATAAGAACTGCTGAAAAAGTCTATTCACAGCAATTAATAGTAAAATAACCTATGATTAGAAGAGTAAATCTCCTCCTAATCATACTGTTTGCTGGTTTTGTCGTAATCGGACAAAACCAGCAAACTGGTGTTTTGCTTAAAGATCAAAGGAATAACGAAGCCATTGCATTTGCGCATGTACTGTTTAAATCATTAAGCACAGGCAAAACACATACCGGCCTTACAGATATGGCAGGTTATACTGCAAATCCACTAAACACAACCGGTACATTTACAGTTAGTTATGTGGGCTATCACACCTTCACGGATACAATTAGACCTGGAGAGCTAAAAAGAGTGATGTTGCAATCCACCAGCATCAATATGGATGAAGTGGTAGTTACAGGACAATATACCCCACAAGCCGTTGATAAATCCATTTTCAGGGTAAAGGTGATCGGCGCACGTGAAATTGAACAAAAAGCATCCAGTAATCTGAAAGAATTAATGGCAACTGAACTTAATATTCGTTCATCCAATGATGGCGTATTGGGTTCGGGTATTACCTTGCAGGGTTTAGGAGGTGAGCACGTAAAATTTCTGATCGATGGCGTGCCCGTGATAGGCAGGATGAATGGAAACATAGATTTAAGCCAACTAAACCTGTACAACGTTAGCCACATAGAAATTATCGAAGGCCCGATGTCCGTCATATATGGCAGTAATGCCCTTGCCGGTGTAATCAATATTATCACTAAGGAGAATAAATATACCAGTCTGGAAACCAATGCCGAAGCCTATACGGAATCGGTTGGTGTTTATAATTTTAATGCAGACATCGCACTGAAAAAAAACCGCTGGAGCGGATCGCTGGCCGGAGCGCGTAATTTTTTTGGCGGTTACAGTGCAGTAGATACCAGCAGGGCCAAGCAATGGAAACCAAAAAGACAATACAATGCAGATGCCAGTCTGGCCTACAATCACAAAAGCTTACATGCCCGGTTAACTACCTCCTATTTTAATGAGTATATACTTCATAAAGGCGATCTGTTACCTTCGTATTACGAAACGGCATTTGATAATCACTTCACCACCAATCGTTTCACTACTACGGCAGACATCAAAACCAAACTTTTCGAAAACCGACACCTTAACGTTCTTGCATCTTATGGTTATTACAACCGCATAAAAAATAATTACCTAAAAGATCTTACAACACTTGAAGAAAATCTTACCCTGGATCCGGATAATCAGGACACATCCAGCTTTGGACAGTATCTGCTGAGGGCTGAGTTTAGTAAAAGCAACGACAATTCGCCTTTCAACTATCAACTGGGTATTGATTTGAATTATGAGACCGGAACCGGAAAACGAGTCTTAAATAAAGAACAGGTTCTGGGTGATTATGCAGCATTCTTAAATGTTAAAATCAAACCCACCTTACGTCTGATGCTTCAGCCCGGGCTGCGCTATTCATACAATACCAAATACAAAGCACCCCTGGTATATTCGCTCAACGCCAAATACGACCTTACAGAAGAATTCAGTTTGAGAGCTTCGTTGGCTAAAGGTTTCAGGTCACCATCGCTCAAAGAGCTCTATTTGGAATTTGTTGATGTGAATCACAATATCAGAGGCAATGAAAATCTTGAAGCAGAAGACTCCAAAAATTTTAACCTCTCATTGAAATACCATCACGAAAAACCAACATACGATTATGGCGCCGAGCTAAGTCTCTTTTACAACAACATTTACAATAGCATAATACTGGCCTCTTTGGATCCCGCCTCCTCATTATACACCTATGTAAATTTGAGTCAATTCATAACGCAAGGTTATCAACTCAATTTCAATAACCGTATCTATCCCTGGCTGGAAATAAAACTTGGATTGAGTCAAACCGGCAGAAACCAGATTTATGATAAATCCGCTGATAATGAGATGGTTTATTCGACCGATGTGATGACTCAGGTCAGCTATCTCTGGCGGCAAACTCAAATGCGTTTCAATGTATTTTACAAATACAATGGCGAGTATCCTGAAATATTACTTAGATCTGAAAATCAAGCATATAAAATTATCACCTCCGCTTACCACACCATGGATCTGTCGGTTAGTCGTCAATTCTGGAAAAACCAGCTCACCTTACAGACCGGTGTGAAAAACCTTTTCGATGTTAATAATATTGATGTAAGAGGCAATATTTCAGGCGGGGGGGAAATTCATTCCGGCGGTGGCGGATCGAGCATTGCCGGTTGGGGACGAACATTCTTTGTACGGCTTAATATTTCATTCAAAAAATTTGACTGATGCGAAAAATTTCATTCCTGATCTTTGTTTTGCCACTGTTGCTCACTTCCTGCTTTAAGGAAGATGAACGCGTAACACCCTATGACAGAGGGGATAAAATCACCGCAGTGATTCCAATGACGGAGATCGAAAACGGAAATGAGATCAGGCTTTATAAGAATCAGGTTTACTACAAACTGAGCGATTCGGCCATTGTAAGCAGCAACGACAAAACATCCTGGGATCTCGCTTTTGATGCCACGGATAAAGGATGCAAAATCTGGTTGAATACGGCCAATTTTATGCTGGCAGGCCAAACAGAAACAACAAATCTATCAGAAGTGAATTCAGCGGCCGGATTAGCGATGCAGTTTGATCCTTCGAGCGGTAATCCGGATTCTACTGTATTGAGAAACTGGATACTGATCAGTGAAAATGACACAAGCTATTCCGAAAAAGTTTATGTAATCGACAGAGGCTATGATGAGGCAGGTAATTTGCTGGGTTACAGAAAGATAAAATTCGACAGCCTGACAAATAACCGTTATTATTTCACTTACTCCAACCTGAACAATACAGGACTTACACAAACATTTGTATTAAAGGAAACAGGTTACAACAAAGTGTATTACACTTTCCAAAGCGGACAACAGCTGCAACCAGAACCAGCCCAAACGGCTTATGATCTGCTCTTTACGCAATATACTACTTTGCTTTTTACCAATGAAGGCGACCCTTATCCCTATCTCGTTACCGGTGTGTTGCTCAACCCTTTTGCCACAGAAGTGGCTTTCGACAGCACCTTTCTTTTTGATGAACTTGATTTGGTTTCTGCCTCTAATTTGCTTTATACCACTCAGGCTGATCGCATAGGCTACAACTGGAAAGATGTGCAAGGTGACGTAGAAAATGGTGTGGTAAGTTATGTTGTCAATCCAAACTGGAATTACATCATCCGCACACAAAATGATGAATTATTTAAATTGCGGTTTGTATCTTTTTACAACCATCAGGGCGTAAAAGGCTTCCCGACAATTGAATATCAACGGCTTTGATTTTGCAAAAACATTATTTTCTATTTTGAACAAACATGACTAACTTTTGAAATTATTGATCTGAAAAAAGGCTATGGATACAAAACTGGAAATTTCCTTTACTTTTGTCCTAAAATAACAGCTCATGTTAAATTTCATTGTTTGGAATGTCTCGCCCGAGATATTCAGTTTTCCGGATTGGCTGCCCTTATTGGGAGGCAGAGGCGTTAGATGGTATGGTGCTCTTTTTGCGGGCTCCTTTGTAGTTGGTTATTACATCATGCAAAAGATTTTCGAACGCGAAAAGATTGACATCAAGGTGCTTGATCAGCTTTCGACTTATATGATCGTAGCCACTGTTGTGGGGGCTCGACTGGGCCATTGTTTGTTTTACGAACCATCGTATTATCTGGCAAATCCAATCGAAATACTCAAGGTGTGGGAAGGCGGCCTGGCCAGTCATGGTGCGGCTATCGGGATTATTATTGCCTTGTATTTCTTTAGTAAAAAGCAGCAGAAAACAATCATCTGGACACTGGATCGGGTGGTAATCGTGGTAGCACTTGCCGGTTTTTTTATCCGGACAGGCAATTTGATGAACTCCGAAATTTTTGGACATATCACTACACTTCCGTGGGGTTTTGAGTTTGTAAGGGCCTCTGATCCTGCAATGAGAACCGATCCGCGACATCCCACACAGCTTTATGAAGGATTATTTTATCTGGCCACATTTTTCTTTTTACACCGGAGCTATTTCAAAAAAAATATGGGTCAGAAACAACCCGGCTATATCTTTGGTATTTTCCTGATCGCCATTTTTGGATCCCGGCTGTTTATCGAATTCCTGAAAGAACCTCAGGTGGGCTTTGAAGCCAATATGACGCTCAATATGGGTCAATGGCTTAGCATTCCTTTTATCATTGGAGGAATTGTAATTTGGTACAAGGGTTGGAAAAAACATGCGGTTTAATTAAAAAAAATCCCTGCCACATAAATAACAGGGATTTTTTTCGTCCAAAAAAACTTCTTACTGATAGCCCATCAGTTGTAACTGACTAACAAAGGCTTCGTCCAGCTCTTCAGCCAAGTCCTTCTGA
>Ga0334884_1002488_pt1 | contig 23267 bp, 32 predicted proteins | sample GraSluR1_MG_7_FD_207215 | JGI IMG/M metagenome (GOLD analysis project Ga0334884, IMG submission 207215) | Sludge microbial communities from methane-producing bioreactor in Wageningen University, Netherlands - Granular Sludge_12_05 R1 | ecosystem: Engineered > Bioreactor > Anaerobic >...
CCATCCTGGAGGGCATGCTTGTCGTACTGCGCAGCATCATCCTTGAACGGGTAGTATTTGTAGTAGCTGCCACCCACCCCCGAATCCGGATACAGTTCCAGATAGATCCAATCCAGGTTCGCGACAGTGTCCACGCGAATCCAGACGCCGAGGTTGCCACGGATCTGCCGCACGTCGTCCGAGTTCACGGCCGATGGCGTACAAACGGCCCGGGCCGAACTGCCAGTCGAGGCCGTGAGCTTCAGGCTCCGCCGGCCCAAGACGTAGTTGGTCAGGTCCGGTACCACCGTCCCCGCCTCCTGGGACCACGTCTCGTCGTCCTGCATCCCCAGGAGCACCCGGACGGGCAAGGGGTTATAGAGCCCTCCAATCTCATTGATCTCGTCGTTCACATGGCGACGGCGTAGAAATCCTGCCGCCATCGCTTCTCCGGACGTAAGGCCACGAAACGCGCAAGCCGCAAGCGTTCCATGGTTCACGTACATCTCGTGAGAGCCGTTCAACATGAGGACGCAGCCCGGTGCGTACCCTTGCGAACCGTCGGCGGGAAGGGCATCCAAGAAAACATCCAGATAACCAACTCCGGGGATCATGCGGTTTCTTTTTCTGCCAAATATTTCTTCAGTCATGTCGTGCTCCTATCGTGTACGCCTGTAAATCACCCTGTAAGGTCGTCGCACCTGCGGCACCGGGTCGTCCGACCGGTCCGCGTTGTATCCGAATCGTCGGGGCGTGCTGGCAAGCTGGTCGTCAGCCACGCTCGCGGCCAGGGCCCGCATGAACGCCGCGAAGTAGGGCCCGTCCGCCCCGGCGTCGTCGTCCCGCCGCTCGGCCACCGCCTGGCAGGAGAGCATCAGCGTGTCCCAGTGCACGTAGGCCAGATTGATCTGCTCCTGGACCGTGAGGAACCGCGGGATCGTCCGCTTGGCGTATAAGAGGTTATAGGCCAGCGTCGGCGTCGGCCAGAACACCGCCTGGAACCGCGTCGCGTTGTACGCCGTGGGCATGATCGGTCGGACGGCCCCATACTGGGGCTTGCCCGTCATCCGCGTGCCCTGGTACATGGCCCGAACCTGGGCCTCCCCGATCACCTGGACGCGGGGCCCGTAGGTGTTCGTGTCGAAGAAGAAGTCCCCCACGACGCCATGGCAGTCGTAGGGCAGGTCGTACACCTCATCGTGCGTGAGGGTGTAGGTTGTGCCGGCGTCCACGTCGGCCCCGACGACGGTCAGAATCTGATCCGAGTCCCGGGAGACGATGTCGTACTCCACCGTGTCGATCACCAGGATGCCATGCGTCGCCGCCCACGCCGGCCACGTGCCCCCCGTCAGCGTGCAGGTCCCGCTGGAGACCTGTACCGTCCCGGTGCTGTACGCCGCCTCGGTCGTCAGCGTCGCCTCCTGCTCCAGGAAGCTCCAGGTATGCGGCGTGCCCACCAAGGCGGGCCGGAAGAACTGCCCCAGACCCTCTTGGATGTAGAGGTTGATCCGGGCCAGCTCCTGGCTGGACCACTCCGCCGGGTCCAGCCGCATCCCCAGGCTCTGCGCCACCGCGATGTGGAGGTCCGCCTCGGTGCTCATGCTCAGCCTCGCTTGATGTGGGCGTACCGCATGGCCGCCACCAACGTGTCCGTCGCCGCCGGGGAGGCGCCTGCCTGGTCAAAGAACAGCAGATCATAGTCTCCCGTGGGGAGCAGGGCGGGCGCCGTCAGCTTGTAGATGTGCTTGATCGAGGTCTCAGGACACGGAATGCACGTGTCGGTATAAATCGGGTCGTGGATGATCATCAGGGTGTTTTCATCCCACGCCCATTCCGTGTTGTGCGCGAAAATGCGGCAGTAGATCGTCTTGCCCGTCGTGTACGCGAGCGTCGCGGCAAACGTCGGAATCTTCATCGGTCACTCCTTAGTAGGTTATCGGCCCTCTGGGCGGAAGGTCCGCCGGCCGCAGCCCCCAAGCCTCAATGTAGACCTTGTCCACGAGCGCCGACGGCGTGAAGGGCAGTGTCGAGGACAGGTACAGGATCACCTTGCCCCCAGACTGGGCCGTGCTGTAGGCGACGCGGGAGTAGGATCCGGCGGACCAGTCCGTATGATCCACCCGAACCAGACAGTCCTTCCAGAAGTTCGCAGGGATGGCCACATCACCCACCTGGATGGTAACCATGCTGGCCGTAGTGGTGGCCACCACGGTAAACGACAGATCGGGGCTGGGGGGCGGCGGGATGATTGAGTCCGCAATCGCCTCCAGGCTGTGGGATGCCGAATTGAACGTCGCCCACGCCGCCGTCGCACTCGCGAGCTTCGCCAGCACGCTGTTATCCGCCACGTTGTTTGGATCGGTCAACGCATTCGCCATGAGGTGGTCGAGGTAGATATTTGATAGCGCCGTAGCGTTCGCCGTGGTGACATCTGCCGCCGCAAGGGGCGTCTCGCCCACCACGTAGACCGAATCCACCGGCAGATACCCCGCGACGTTCGGCGTGCCGATGCTCGACCCCCCAACCTGCGTGATGTTGGCCTGCCGCGTGACCGGCTCGGGGTAGGCGATCAACGGATGCAGCAGGATGTTCGGGTCGGTCGCGTGCGAGAACGTCACACAGAACACGTCATAGTTGCTCTCGGCCTGCGCCAGGTCAAAGCAGTACATTCCATCGCCGATCTCTGTCGCGGACGTGTCCGTCAGACTCGCTTGCGCGCCGCCGTCGCCGCTGATCTTGGCCGACAGACTCGCCGCCGCCCCGGTCTTGGGCGTCCCGTTGGCCGAATCCCACGCGTAGCAGTAGATCTTCTGACCCGCCGTGTTTTTCCAGACGGCCGCCAGGGAAACCGAGCTCAGGATCAGGGTCGCAATCAATATGGTTCGTTTCATGGCTAATTCCCGAAAATGAACGGTGCGATGAATCCCCGCGTGATCGGCCCGGGCGCAGGCTCACTCTCCCCGGACTCGTACTCATGCCAGCCGATATCCCACGCCGATCCCTGCGGCCGAGCCGTATCCCAGGCATCCACATCGTCGTCGTGCCAGTGATCGTCGGCGCTCAGGCTCGCTCCGCCGTCGATCCACGTCGTATCCGTCGAGGCCAATTGATAATCGCCGGTGAACGTCGGACTCACATTGTTCGTGCAGGTCTCTCCGGTGTCATACGTCGTCGCCGTCGCATCATCGGCCGTGCAGTAGGTCAGTTGCAGAGTCCCCGCCGTCCCTTTATTGTACGCGTCGCCCGCGGACCCCGTCACAATCGTGTTCTTGGCGTAGAACTTCGAATTCGAACTATCGTAAGCCTGAATGCCATAGTAGCAGTTGTTGATGGTGCAGTTGTAGACGTAGACGGTGCCTGCATAGGCATAGATCCCCCGGCTGTTCTCGACGCTGCCTGCGTCGATGATTTTGCAATTGTTCAGTTCAATGCACGCATTCGAGGTGTTCGCGTAAACCAGCCACGACGTATAAGTTTCGCTCGCCGGACCCGTGAACGTGCATCCACGGAACCGCTGCCAGCCCCCCGCCCCTGCGAGTTTGACCCAGATGATCTTTCTGTTGTTCGCCGTTGTGCTGGGCAGCACAAAATGCACGTCAATAAACTCAATACAAGTCGTGGAAACAGCAATGCTGCTGGCCGACGACGCGCGGTGTGTATACTCGCCGTCGCCCGTAATCCGCATGTAATGAGTGCCATCGGTCACAACATCCCACGTCACGATGGCTGTATCCGCCACCGAGCCTGCACAGTACAAGTGACCGACAATCCCATCCGGATAGGTCACGCCGGTCGCGGTGAAATCGCCGTCACCATTCTCGCCATAGGTGTTGAATTGGCTCTCGGCGTAGGCCATGGTCGCCCAGGCGGTTTCGGGCGTGGTGCCGTTATTGGCGTTGTCGCCCGTATCCCTATCGACGTAGCGGGTGATGACTTCCGGGGCGCCCAGGACCGGCGCGACGACCGCGAGCAAACCTAGAATCCAAGAAATCCGTCTCATTTTTCATCGCCTCAACAGAATATAGCGGTTGCTGATCGGGGTTTCGCCCATGCCCCAGTCATCCGGCGGCGTTCCATACTCATAGGCTCCGAGGCTATGATGAGATTCATCACGAGCCACGCCGTCGTTGCGAAGGAAGCCCGCCGCATCCAAGGACCCTAACGAGTCGCTTGCCTGCGTCGCCATATGGCCGACGTTGATAAGAGGAGAATCGGCGATGAGCCGATAATCCCACTGCTTGCCACGATCATCAGGATAAGTACTGCTCGTATCATAGCCCGGCGATACGAACACCGGCGTGATCCCATCCACGTCATAGTCATACTCATCCGTGCTATCTCTGTAGCCGATATCCTCTAGGTAGTTCGGGTTGCCATGCAGATTGAGACTGGCATCGCGCCAGACCGCCAGAATGCTGTTGGCCCCTTCGTATCCGGTCAGATCGTACCCATTCGGAACCCACCAGAAGTTGTAGTCGCCGACAGTCACGTCACTTTGGCGGTACTCGACGAAGATGTTGTTCGTCAAGGTCAGGTAATTCGGATCGCCCGCCAGATATGAAAAATCGAGCTCGCCACCATAGAATCTGCCCAAAATGCCATACTTCGTCACCCCATCGGCGTCTTGGCCTCCGATGATCGTGTTGTTGCGTATGACCGTCGTCGTCGTTGCCGTCGGATAAAGATACCACAAACGAACGATTGCTGAATCGTACACACAGTTGTTTTCAATAGTGAGATTGTTATATTTGTTGTTCCCGCCTGAGTCATATAGCATGATTGCCTGACTAATCCGGCAATCGTGAATCAAATTGCGCTGGATGTAAAGATGGGTCCAAGTGGGTTCACCGCCAGATTCGCCTACCGCTTGTGCCCGGATTGCCAAACCCGTTCCGGGATGCCAATCGCTTCCCTCGAGATCCGGGTCGGGGCAATACACGTCGTCCAAATTGTATCCTATATCCACCAGGTGGTTGTCACGAATGTAAATTGTTCCTGTCGCGCCGCCGCGAATGCTCACCACGCTAGAATGCGAGAGTGCATGCCAGTAGTTGCCCTTGATGTCGGCGGAATCCCCGCCGATGACCCAGATACCACCCACAAGGTCATGGATATTACATTTCTCAACGGTCAGGCGGTCGGAATTCGTGACATACAAGAAACCCGTAAGGTACTTGCCATAGTTGGTCACACCGCGAATCTCGCAATTGTAGAACCAGATATCGTCTGCATTGTCCAAGACCACCACATACGGATACTCATTATAATGCCAGTAGCCGTCATCGGTGGGCCAGGGATCGGGGTCGTTTGGGCGAATAAGCAAGCTGTCGAACGTGATATAACTGCTTGCAGGCGTGGTATTCTTAATTTCGACATAGGTCAGCCGTCCAGACCCGTCGTCATCGAGAACGCGCAATGGGCTGGCGCGCGTAACGTCACTGCCGTAGCTAGTCCCCGCCCCCTCGATCCACGGGCCGAGATTGCCGCGACAGAGCAGCGTATCGCCTGCGCCATTATCTCCCAGAGCGTCCAGCCCGGCAATTGCAGCGGCGGCTGTCGGCCAAGCGTCCGCCCAAGATGAACCATCCGCCGCTCCCGTCGCGGAGGCGTCCGCATAGTATGTCGCCCCCCACGCGACGCTGCCGAGGACGCAGGCGGCAAGCACCACCGCCCACGCCCTCCGTCCTGTTTCTGCACGTGGCAGTTCAGTTCTCACTGAGGACCTCGAGCTCGTCGAGCGTCTTCTGAACCCGTTCGCCATCATCTGTTTCCACCTCACACAGGCAGTCCTCGGCGTCCTCGTCCCCGCTGATGCTCCGGATCGTCCCCTCGATGAAGGTCCCGGAGCTGGCATCGAAGAACCGGACCTCCGCGCCGACCAGGCCGGGCTCCTCAGCGGCCTGGCTCGGCACGTCGGGAACCTCTTCCGGCTCCGGGGCGATAACCGGTTTTCGCGGTTGAGGGCGGGGATCCATCATCGCGTGCCGGGCCGCAATGTCCGCCATCGTCGAGACGCAGAACGGCGCCCCGACGCGGTCGAGCAGCCGCTTGACCCGCCAGTAGTCCTCGGCCACCTCCGGCGGAACCGCATCGACCCGCAGCATGTTGCACAGCAGCTCCCGGTCTCGCTCCGGCATCCGGTCCAACGCTTCTTGAACATCCATCATGTACTCCTTCACGGTCGGGTTCGGGTTTCCCGTGGCCTTACGCCCCCACGGTCACGGCGTTGAAGTTGCAGCTTGTGATCGTACCCTCGTTGACGTACAGAGCCGTGGCGTCGCCCCCGTCGGTGTGCTGGAACAGGCACCCTGTCGCATAACCGGCCTCGCCATCCGCAGGAACGGTATCGCCCCACGCTCGCAGAATGCCGATCCCCGGGACATGCTCGGCCCGGTCGCGGGCATAGATTTCCGTACTGGCCATCGTCGTGTCCTTTCCATCGGATCCGCCGTCCGGGCTGGCGAGGACGGCCGTGCCGGAGATGCACGAGCCGTCCTCCACCAAACCCGACCGCACGAACCACGGAGACCATCAATCGTTAGCCGATCGCGGCGCCAACAGTGACTTGTTCGAGCCACAGGCCGCCGGTACTCATCCCGCCGAGCCCCCCATTCCACTGGAGGACGCTCATCTCGTTGGCCGCGTCGAACGACAGCGTGGCCAGGGCCGTAGCCCCATCGTTCTGGAGACCGCTGGTGATCGTGGCGACAAAATCGCCTGTCGTCAGTGTGCCCAGGCAGGCGAGGGCCTTGCGAATCCCCTCGTGACTCGGCTCGCCGTCCGCCAGCGTGCCACCCGTGCCGTTGGCCGTGGTGTACCCGCCGCAGATGAAGCTCACACCCCCGATCATGGGATGGTAGGTCGTGATGTTGTCCTTGCCGGTGAGGAACTCGGCCAGGCCGCTCTCCTCGCCGTCCATCAGGTACGCAAGGACGGTCGCCTCTTTCTTCCGGACGACACAGGTCATCCCGCCCGTCGTGTCGCCGGTGTCGCCGGTCACCGTGATGGTGTTGGCCGACGGGGCCGCCGTCACCGGGTAAACGCCCGGCGTCAGCAGGGCCGTGCCGTCCTGTTTCGCACCGCCCAGGACGACCAGCTCATACTGCGTGGGGTCGCTGCCGGGGACTCCGGAGCCGCAAGCCGTCCCGATTCCCGTCTTGATGATGGTCGTCAGACCCGTCACATCCGAGTAGGAGCTGGCCGCCGAGCCGTCGAGGGCCGTCGACACGACCTTGGTCGTCGGGGCCTCGAGCAGCAAGGCGCTGCCGCGGCCACGGAACCCGCCGGGCACGAACATCCCGGCCAAGCGGCTGTTGCTGCTGGCCAGGGCCGTCACCAGGGCGTCGCCCAGGGTGTCGTTCGGGTCCGCGGCGATGGAGATCTCCGCGCACCCACCGGGCATCGCGATGTCGATCTGCTGGCCGGCTTCGCGAGCGGGGTAGTCCTGGATGGCGACGCCGGCGAACCACAGGTTGTTGCTGTTGTCCGGCTTCTCGACCCACCGCAGGCCACGGGCCTGGAAGGCGTCGGTCGCCGCCTGCCCTGTTTCGCTCCCAACGTAGTCCATGGCGTAGCACAGGCCTTGACCGCGCTTGATCGCGTCGGTCCCCGGATACCACACCTTTCCGACTTCCTTGTGGACCCCTTTGAAGTACTCTGCGAGGTTTCTGATTGTCATGGTTACATCTCCCTGTTTGGGGCATATAAGCCGTTATCCGCCTCCCTGCGGGGGCCCTTACTTGGTCAGCACCCAGTTGGCGCGCCGGTTGATGCAGATGAAGGCGTACCGGTGGTACAGTTGGCTGACGAACAGACGCGGCTGGAGCGGCGCCCGCTCGAACGGGTACTGCACCATGTTCTCGCCCTTCTTGACGAGGGCGTAGAACGTAGACAGGTCCACCCCGAAGACCGGATCGATCGAGTCGTCGTCGAGCTTCTCGACCTCGACGATGGGCGCCCGACGGAACATCATGTCGCCGTTGTCCCGGAACCGAATCCCGGAGGGCGTCATCATGGTCATAGGCGCCAGGTCGCGACCCAGGTTCTCGTTCTGGGCCTCGCCGATGGTCTCCAGCTCGTCGCCGACGTTGAGACCGACGAAGATGATCCGGCGGTTGCGGCTGGTGTCTCCGGTGAACCCGGACTCCGGCCGCGGGCTGCGCCACTTCGTGCGCTTCCACGCCTTGCGCATCTTCGTGATGAGGTCGGTCTTGGACACCGAGGTGTACTTCCCGGTGTAGTTCTTCATCTGCGGGACCTTCGACAGGTCCAGGCCGGCCAGCGAGCTGAAGCCCGCGGGGTAGCCGCCGTAGAAGCCGGTGCTGGCGTTCTTCACCACCCAGTAGTACAGGCCCCACGGCACCTTGTCGTTGTCGGGCGACGGCGTCGCGAAGAACTGTTCCTCGCAGGTCTCGATGACCCGCAGGTACAGGGCCCGCTTCTTGGGGGCGATGACGTTGTGGATCCGCTCCTCGCCGCGGTTGTCCTTCAGCTCGCCGAGCGTGTAGGCGACCGCGTCGTTGAGGATCGCGAAGTCGATCCGCATCTTGTCCAGGTGGTCGATGACGATCACGTCTTCCTCGTCGTACTCGCCGACGAACCGGCTGCGACCGCCATGATTCACCATCAGCGTCTGGGCCAGGCCGATCCCCCCGCCCACCTCGCGCATGCCACCCTTGCGGGTCATCATGTACGGGAAGACGAGGTAGTCGGTCTGCTCCTGGCTCAGATCGACGATGTCCACCGCGACCTTGTCATAGGTCGTGGTGAGCATATCTTCGATGTCGTGTGTCCGAATAATGTCACCCATCGTTGCATCCTTTCAATCAGAGCAGGTCATCGAGGCGTCGATTCGCCTCGGCGGCCTGCCCTGCCGCTGTCGTTGCCTTCAATGCACCGCCAGGGCGTCCCATGGACGCCTTGGCCCGCTTGTCGAGGCGACCCTTGACCTCCTTGTCCCGGGTCTTCTTGGCCGCGGCCTCCTCGTCGAAGACCTGGGCCAGGGCTTTGCGGAACAGGGACTTCTGCGAGGGCACCGGTTGCCCGGTCTTCTGCAGACCCGCCGCAATCGCCGTCATGGCCTTCACGACCTTGCTGCGGTTCTTGAAGGCGGGACTGTCCACCTCGAGGTCGTCCACACCACCCTCGCCCAGGGCGTCGCGATAGTCCTCGGGCGCCGACGCAAACAGGTCGTCAAGCTGCCGCGTGGCCCACGCGCCGCCCAGGCTGTCCAGCCGGCCCTTGAGCTCGGCGTTCTCCTTCTCGAGTCGCCGAATCGTCCCCATTGCGTCCTGGCCGATCTTGTTGATGGCCTTGACCAGCGTGGGATCGAACTCGTCGGGGCTGAGGCCGCAGTCATACGGCGCGTCGTCCGCCGTTTCGGGCTCGCCCTCGGCCGGCTTTTCCGCCGGCGTCTGAGACACCCGGTTCGCCTCGATCAATTCCAGCGCCGCTTCCAGGTCCTTCGGGCTGGAGAAGCGTGACCGGACCGCGTCCGCATCCACGCCCAACGACTGCGCACGCGTCAACAGGGCTTCGGGAAAGACATCCGAGCTGTCGTCGGGCTCATCGTCCGGTGGAGTCTCGTCCTCGTCGGCGGGATTGTCGTCCTGCTCCTCGGCAGGCTCCTCGTCGTCATCGCCGTCGAACACGTCGTCCACCGCCTGGTTGGCTTGTCGTGCATCCTCACTGATCGCCGTGCCGCCACGCCCGCCGGCATTCTCCTCGTCGGGGTCTTCGGCAAAGCGAAACGTCCAATTCGTCCACCATCCATAGCGTGTCATGGCTCAATCCTTTTCATGCGGTACGGTTTTTCGGGAGCGGGTCCGACAGACCCGCGCTGCGGTCGTAGAGCCCGTGCGCCTCGCAGTACGCCTTGCGGTGGGCGGCACTGGTGAACACGGGCCGGCCATCCGGCGTGTACTCCGTCTTCACGCCATGGGCCTTGTCGAACGCCATGAACTCCGGCACCTGTTCCGGCGCGACGCCGGCGGCGTCCGAGGCCATCGGCCAGTTGCCCGGGCAATGCCGGAAGCCCCCATGCTCCGCGGCGAAGTCTCGGCGCATGCCCGACTGCACCCCACACTCCGGGCAATCGAGACGCACCCTCGCCTTGCCTATGGGGTAGTGCTGTTCGAGCTTGGCGCCACAGTCTTCGCAGGTGTAGCAGTAGGTGGGCATCCGCTTGACTCCTTCGTCCAGATATAGCCGGCGGCGAACAGCAGAATCGCCAGCGCGATGCGAACAGCGCCGTTGATAAGGGCTTTTCGCCAGTCGCCCGCGTGCTCCTTGGCCTCTCTCAAATGCTCTTTCAGGGTTTCGCACGGCTGCACCGGGACAGGCGGCAGGGCCTTGACCTGTTCCTCCAGGCGGGCCACCGCCACTTCGAGCTTGTCCAACTTGTCCAGCCGGCGGTTGATCTCTTGCAGCACCTCCGCCATCTGCCTCTCCGTCATCCCGTTGCCCTCGTCAGTGAAGCCGCCTCAGACGGTTGGGGTTTGCCGCCGAACAACGCCTGCATCATGATCTGGTCCTTGCCGGGACGGGTCGCCCCAGGCCGGTTGACGCGCTCGTAGACCCGGTGGCTGGTCGGCGACTTCTGCATCGCCCCCTCCGGCCCCATGTCGAAGCGACCGCTGGTGTACACGAGAAACTCGTTGAGCTCGGGGAGGTTGCCCAGCTCGCTGATCGTCCGCATGAGCACCTCCCAGTCGAGCACCACACCCTGTTGGGCCATGAGCTGCATGTACGGCCCGATGAGCTCGCCCATGATCGTGCGAATCGCCGCCAGCTTGCTCTCCGGGCTCTGCGGCGCCAGCGAATAGGGCTGAATGGACACCTTGGCGTGCGTGAAGTCTTCGGGGTTGCGGGCCTCGGGCGGGATCGCGCTGGGGATGGTGATCCCCTCCATGCCCGGCACGGTCTTATGCACGACCAGCGTGCGGACCGGATCGGTCCAGAGGTAGTAACCGATGGCCCGGATGATCCCGGTGGTCCATTTCAGGACCTGGCTCTGCATCCGGCGGATTCGCATCGAGGCCGAGCTAGCGAGGAGCTGATCCTGACCGAGCGTGTCCGACTGCGGGCCCAGGCCGCCGAGCATATCGAGGTTGCCGGCCAGGTAGGCGAACAGGTCCTTGACGGCGATCACGAAGCCCAGGGACTCCTGGCTGATCCCGCCGGTCTTCAGCTCCTTGGCGCTGTTCGGGCTGACCAGGGTGATGATGTCGCCGTCGTCGGTCTCTGCGAGGGTTTGGGCGTCCTGGCCCTGGCCGGGGGTGACGGCGGTGAACCGCTTCTCGCGCTTGGCTTGCCGTTCGAGCTTGCGGAACAGGCCGTTCGCCAGGTCGTGCAGGTCCCGCCACAGGGCCACCGGCGGCAAGGGGATCGTGGAATCGTCCACGTCGAAGAAGCCCAGGATATGATACGGCCCGGTCTCCACCCCGTCCCACGGGGCCTCGCTCATCAGCACGCCCAAGGGGTCCCGCGGGTCGCCCGTGTCGCTCCAGGTCTGGATGATGCCCTCTTTCGGCAGCCAGATGTCCCAGAACCGGTACCGCGGGACATATTCGGTCTTATCGCGCGGCCCACCGGAGCCCTCCTGAATCTCGTGGGTCTCCGCCTCGGTGATCTGGTCTTCCTTGGCCGTGCACTCGGCCACCAGATCCGGCCCCCAGACGGCCACCGCCTCATCCTCCGTCATCTCGTAGCGGTCGCCCATGAACTGGCAGTTGTGCAACCGCTTGGCGCTCATGTCCATCACCCAGTCGTCCAGGCTCACCACGTCCGCGAACGGCTCGCCGGTGTCGTGGAGAACCCCCCGGTACTCCACCTGGGTATGGTTCATCGCCACCTTCACGATGCCCATGAAGAACAAGGCCATCCGGGCCCCTGCGTTGAGCGTCTTGCCGAGGTCCATCTCCGTGATCCGCTCGTTGAGCGCGATCTCGAAGCGGTCCATGATGGGCCGAAGGTGCTGATAACGGGTGGTCGTGTTGGCCTGCGGGGTATGGGCGACGAGACGCTGGAGGTAGATGTTTGTCGCCAGCTCCATGAGGTTGATCGGGACGGCCTTGTCCGAGCCCTCATCCGAGTACCACTGGCCGACGTACTGCTTGACGGCCTCTTTGCGCCGCTGGCGGTAGATGTCGAGCTTGGCAAAGCTTTGCCCGACGGCCTCGCTGAGACGCTCCTGGCGGCTGGTCTTCTCGGTCATGGCATCACCCACCAGTCACACGCCAGCAGGTCGCCCTGGGTCGGCGTCCACGGCACGGGGCCATGCCCCTCGATGTGGAGAACCAGGAAGGAACCGAGGTAGTCGTCACCGATGCTGGCGACGCCCTCGGCCACAAGGGAGAGAAAGTGACCGTGCGGCCATCCCTGCCGCCGAACACTGCTGCCGATCTGGAGAGCCCTTAGCGCTTCGGAGAAATCCATTTCTTCACGGCCACTCGTCGCGATCCTTCGCCTTCAACGCCGCCTGTCGCCCGGCATAGGAAAACGGTGGGATCACCGTCGTCCGCTGCCGCTCGTGCTTTTCCACGTTCATGGCCCGGACCAGCAATGCGTTGGCGATCAACCGGTCTCCATGCGCCTCTCGGGCGCCGGACGGATCGACCGGGTTGAGCGCGGCACTGTGCTCAACCTTCGCCGTGGTCGTGTAGATGTAGGCATGCGCCTCGTCGTAAGTTGGGCCCGAACGCTGGACGTATACACCCTCAACGAGGGCTCTCCGGTACTCGCCCAGCACGGCGTTCTTCTCCGCAGGCACCAGGAAGCATCCCGGTATGTCCGTCGCCCGCTTCGATAAGCTCTGCTCATGCCGCTTATAGTATACCTTATAGTAGCCCAGGTTGACAACCGTGTCTCCAAAAGTTCTTCCCGGACCCCCTCCGTCCCAGATCATGTACGCCTCGTTGAACCACCGGGCCAGGGCCACGGCCCATCGGGCATACGTCTCCGGCTTGATCCAGGGGTCTGCGAATTCGGCGAGCTGTTCACCCGTCTCGATGTTCCCCGCGGCCGCCGCGGAGTTGCTTGCCCCGGTCCCCGCCGAGATGTCGAATGCCACCGCCGCCTTGATGTGCGAGGGCACCATCCCGTCGTCGTCCGGGTAGAACCACAGGTGAAGATTCCCGTGTGGGTCCTCACGGAACCCCGTCGGCCGGCACGTCTCCTCCTCGTACTCCAGGAATCCCGTCAAGACCGGCTCCGTCGCGTACTTCGACCGCAAGTCCTCCATCTTCTCGGGGTCGAAGAACGGCGAGTCCGCCGCGAACGGGTCGATGTCCAGCTCTTGGGCGATTTCCTGCTCGTGCACCGCCCGGTCACACTCGAAGTCGTACCAGGGGCTTCGCAGCTTCCCATCGAGCCGGAACGGGTAGTCGTCCGGGAACTGGTATTCCCGCTCGGTCCGCGTCTCCGGGTCCTGAAGACGGACCTTGCCGCGGAACTCCGTGTCGAGAAGCACTAATCGCCCGCCACTGGTCGTATACAGCCCACGACGCTTCTCCGGGTGCAGCGACCAGTGAAGCCGCAGCTTGCGGATCGCCCCCAGCGAGAGCTGATAGAACGCCGTCGCCGTCCCCTTGTGCGTGCTGTTGAAAAGCCGCACCTTCGTGACGTCACGCGTGCTTGACAGGACCGCATGACCCTCCGGCACCGCCGCGAACTCGTCGAGCAGCATCGCCGTACACCGGCCACCTCGCGTCACGTCCCCCGTCGTCGCGCATCCTTCAATCGTCGAACGCGTCAACGGGTTCGACAGGTGCAGCTCCGTCCGCTCCTTGCCCCGCGTGATCGGCGGCCGGAGAAACCCCGGAAGGTGCTCGATCAGAAAATCCACCTTCCAGAACAGCGAGTCCGTGTTGTCCGTCTTGTCCACCAGGTCCTGATTCCGGCTCACCAGCCGAAACGTCAAAAACTCGCGGAATAACCACTTATAGGTGAGCGCCACGACGTACATCCACGACGCCCCCATGTCGCGGCTCTTCTCAGACAACTGGTCAAACCCCCCGTCAATCGCAGCCTGGATCTCGTCCAACGCCACGTCCTGGCAGTCCCACGTGATGAACGGCAGGATCGTCCGCCCCCCATCCGCCCGCGGCTCATGCACGAAACAAAACGTGTTCACGAAGAACAGCATGTCCCGAGAGCACATGATCCACAGCTCGCGGGCATACTTCGCGTCCTCCAACGCCAGCCTCAGCAGCCGCCGGCGAAACCGAACGTTCCCCTCAACCGTCTTGTACCCCCGGATCGTCCGGCAACACCAGTCATAGTGCGGGTACCGACTCCGCACCGCACCGTGCGAGTCCATCACCTCCACCAGCCGCTCCAGGTGAGAACGCGTCCCCTTGGCGTCAAACACCCCCGCCCGAAGAAGGTCCGCTATCCTCGCCCGCAAGCCGGTCGAGCAACTCAAACTGCTCCCGTCCGTCATCCCGGAACTTCTCCATGCTCTCGATCTGGCTGCGACTCGGCACGATCTTCGCAAACAGCCCCTTGTAGAACTCCCCAATCCGGTCCGAGTCGTGCTGCACGTGCTGCAACAACGCCCACGCCCCAGGGTTCGGGGCGTCCTCCGGCTTCACATCCGCCACCCCCAAGTGGTAGTACACCCAGAGAATGTCCGACGGAACGTCCACCTTCCCCACATCCGCCGATGAAAAACACGCCCGCTCCGCCACCCCCGGATTGCTGTCCCCCGCCTCCTCCTTCCCATCCCCCTCCAACACCACTACCGCCTCACCACGCTCCTTCCGCTTCCATAACCCATCCGCCTCCGCCTGGGCCGCCTTGTGAGCCAACTCCGTATTCGATATCCCCGTCACCGGGTCACGAAACACCTCCCGATAGTGAGCCCTCCGAGACGTGAAGTACTCCCATAGCCCCGACGCCTTGTATAAGCCCTTCTTCGACTCCCACTCCGGCGTCCGAGTCGAACAAAACTCCCCAATGTACCGCTCACCGGCCATCCATGACCTCCAACCAAATCCGCCACCACCATAAGATACCCTTATACTGCCATAAGGGCAACACCATCCGCCGAAATCACCGCCCCACGCGGCCACCAGGCCGCTCCGGGAGGGGCCACCAGACCAATTCCAGATACCGCACGTCGGTACCGATAAATCGCTTATCAGTCTGGATGCCGGGGGTCCAGTACTTGGAAATTGTGTGACGCGGGGGAAGGGGTACGTATGAGTCCCGGCACCGCCGGGGGGCGGGGGCGTGGCAAACATTCCCGGCGGCCGTCGTTTTTCGTTCGGCCTTGGCCCGGCTCGGCCTTGGCCTTGGGCTGGTGATCGCAAGATGTTGGGGGTGCTGGCTGGTCGGAAGCGTTCGCTCCCGTCCAACGCCGCCCAAACGGGGGGCAAACAGGGGTCAAGCGGCATCGGCGCCCGGTCCCATCGGAACACACGGCCGACCGTCGACCTCCACTGGCTCTGGCTCGGATGTACGCCCCGTCCCTGCCCGGTCCTGCCCGGCTCTGGCGATAAGCCGTTATCGTGCAGCCGTTGTTTGGCGGGTCTTTGGCGGGGTCTTGCCCCTGCGTCGTCCCTGGGGGGCTCGTGGTGAGTGTGTGTGTCTATGGGTGGTTTGGCTGTCCCGGCGGCGGTGGGGCTTGGGCCGTGGGCAATCCGTGGGTAGATCGTGGGTAAGCTGGCTGTTGCGCCGGTCTGGAAGGGGCGTTGTTGGGGGCAGGCCGATATAAGATTTATCACCCGTCAAATCGGCGATTTTGATAGCGCCAAGGCCGATAAGCCGGTGCCCTCACATTTTTTTTGGAAACATGCCAGATTTTTGATTGACGCCGGCGTCCGTTGGCCGTATACCTACCTTGTAGGCCTGGACCGGACGTTCCGGCCGGACAAAAAGACAAGGGAAAGGGTAGAACGATGAAGACGTACCGAATCGAGACCTGGCACCGAGGCAGCGCGCGCGACGGCGAGTGGACGTCAGACGCGGACATGCTGCACCGCATCTCTCAGATCGTCCACGACGACGTACCCGATGGCATCCCGGACCTGTACTGGCCCGACGACCCGATCACCATCTCCGGCGAGACGCCGGAGGACCTGCTATGCGCCCTATACGCCCAGATGGTGGAGGGGCTGAGCGAGTGCCATCTGCTCATCTACGGGCTGCGGCGATATGCCCAGGTCCGCGATGCGATGGGGCTGGGCGGACCCGACAATGACTGGACGCCGTTTGGCGCCGATGACCTGGACTCGGCGGACGCCGAGGATTACGAAGAGCTCTGCACGACCGTCGGCGAGGTGTTCGGCGACGAGGCCGAGCGCAGACAGCGGGCGGCACTCCGCGAGGTACTCGCTGAGGACGACGCCTGACCCGCGCCCGAGGGCCCTACGGGGCCCAAGGGCCTGGGCCGGACGGTCCGGCTTGGGGATTACGGCTTATCAAGGGAGTAGAGCAATGGCGAAGGCAGAGAAGATCACGGAACCGACGCGGGGCACGTACAAGGGCTCACCGACCTTGTCGGTGCCGAAGGGTAACGGCTACGGCTTCACCTTTGGCGTGGCCAAGGCCAAGGCAACCATCGAGCACATCGACGCGATCAAGGCGTTCGTGGCCGAGTGCGGGGCTGATGCGAAGGGAGGTGAGTAATGTACAAGATCGTGCCGAGTGACAAGCTTACCGCGCTGCTGGACTTGGTTGAAGAGCTTCTCGCGGCCGGTGAACGATTGCACGCGGATGACGTGCATTTTCTGGACGAGTGCAGCAACTGTAAGCTCATGGCCGACGCCCGGACCTCCCTGGAGTGGTGGGACGCCATCGAAGAGCGGTCTAACCAAGCGGAGGACGACATTCTTTACCTTGCCGAGACGGCCAAGGAGGTGTTGGACGTGGTTGACCGTCTTGAAGACGCCTTGGACATCTTCTTGCCACCGGCATCACGGCTACGCGAGGCGATTGCCCTGGTGAATGAGGCGTTCCCGGCGGAGCGTGAAGGGCAGTATGAGGAAAGGGGCTGACAATGGAAACGGTTATCGAAACGAGATCACAACGGGCACGCGAAAACGACCGGCGGCGGCGTCATAAGCTGATGACGGCCGAGTTGAGGCGGCGCATCCCGCCCCTGCGTGGGCAGGAAAGCCAAGGCAACGAGGCGATGGTTTATGCCAAGTTCTTCACGCCGATGGGCCCGTTTACGTGGTACGTGACGGAGTTCGACGGTGACGACACGTTCTTTGGGCTGGTGGATTGCGTTGAGCGAGAGTGGGGTTACTTCTCGCTTCAAGAGTTGTCCGAATTGCGACACACGTTGGGGCAGGCGTGGATACCGGCGGTGGAGCGGGACAAGTTCTGGCGTCCGAAGCGGGCCTGTGACTTGGGGCAATATGACTGACAGAGCGTCCGGGCCCGGGCTGGCGCGGGGCCAGACCCGGGCCGGACACCCATACGCGAAAGGAGTCTAGCATGAGCATGATCGGAAAGCAACAGTACATTTGGCGGCGGCAGGGCTCGGACCGGGCCCACACCATCACGGCCAGGGACCCGCAACACGCGATGAGCATGTTGGTGACGGCGGCTCGAATCCTGCGGTGGTCTGGGCGGTTTGAGTTCTTCTCGCATGACGGTTCGGCGGTCGGCATCCTGGACGTGTCGGGCAAGGGCCGCGTGCGGATTGACGTGGCGCGGAAGGAGGTGGCGGTATGAGTGACGCCAAGCACATCACGTATCGAGGTACGAAGAGTCTTGGGGCGCGAGTCTACGCCCTTTTGTACGCTGGCGCTAAAGGCGGGGCTGAAATCAGGCACGTCGTCCGGCATTCACCGGATGGGCTGTCGTGGGGCTATGGCGGGAGCGGTCCGGCGGACTGTGCCCTGTCCATCCTGCACGACTTCTGCGAGCGGACGGGCCGTCCGGTCGAGGTGGCCGAGCGGTGGTACATGGCGTTCAAATGGGACTTCGTGGCGGTCCAGGGGGTGGAATTGACCATTGCCGGGGCCGACATCGCCGAGTGGCTGGACGCAAAGGAGGTGACCCATGAGCACGCTATTTGAGCGATACCGCCCGAAGCGGTGGAATGAGGTCGTCGGACAAGAGAAGGTGATGGAGGTCATTGTAAGGCTCGCACAACGCGGCCTGGGTGGCCGGGCCTACTGGATCGCCGGGCAGAGCGGCACGGGCAAGACCACCATCGCGAGACTGCTGGCCCGTGAGATCGCCGACGATTTCTTCATCGAGGAGATCGACGCGACGACGTTGACGCCGGCAAAGCTGGCCGAGATCGAAACCCAGATGCAGACGATGGGCTGGGGCCGGGGCGGGAAGGCCTACATCGTGAACGAGGCGCATGGCTTGCGGAGGGACACCGTGCGACAACTGCTGGTGCTGATCGAGCGGCTCCCGCGGCACGTGGCGTTGATCTTCACGACGACCATCGAGGGGCAAACGTGCTTCGAGGGCATGGACGACAGTTCTCCCCTGCTGTCTCGTTGCGTCGATTTGCGGTTATCGCGCCGCGGGCTGGCCGAGGCGTTTGCCGAGCGGGTCAAGGAGATCGCCGAGGCGGAGAACCTGGACGGAAAGCCCATCGGGGCGTACATTAACCTGGCCAAGGAGACCCGCAACAACATGCGGGCCATGCTCCAGGCCGTCGAATCGGGAAGGATGCTGCTATGACACAGACGTATGACATGCTGCTGTCGAGGGAGGAGATTGAGGCGCTGGACGAGATGCTACAGATCGCACAGAACGACCTGGCAATCACCGCCGTCGCAACCGCAGAGGCACGCAAACAATCCCCCGAAATGCAGGCTCGCCACAAACAGTGGTCGGCCAAGCTGGAATTAGCCCGCGGCGCGGTCGCGACGCTGCGAAACCTGTACACGTAACGAGGTCAGAAACAACGACCGCTGTTTCTTACAACCGGGGCCCGGTCCGCCGGGCCCATAACCTCTTATCACGGAGACGAGCAATGACACGCCAAATATGCGAAACGTGCCGCTTCTTTGTCCCGGCGGAGGCACACCGAAACATCGGTGGCGGCAATTGCCACCGCTATCCGCCAGCGGTCTTCTGGGACCATGACGTGCAAGAACCTTGGTGGGAGTTCCCGGCGATGATTCGCGATGAATGGTGCGGAGAATGGCGGCCGCGCACATCCGAAGGAGACGACGCATGTACGTAACGCGATGGGCGGTACGGGGCCGGCTGGGCGACCACCGGCCCACCCTGGAACAGATCGGCAAGGCCTTGCCAACGGGCTGGATTGCCGGCCAACGGGACGAGGTGGAGGCCACGGGCCGTCGCATGGCCGAGGTGGCGGCCAAGGCCCAAGGGCTGGACCCGGAGACCTGGCCGGAGTCCCTGCGCTTCGAACCGATCGGCATGGACCCCGTGGACTTCCGGCAGATCGTCCGGGACCGGGCGGCCGAGGTGGGCGTCAACACGTACCAGCTCGGGGTGATGGCCGGGATTTCGCCGCGGACCCTGGCGTATTGGGTCAAGGGCTCGAGCGACGAGATCGGCGACAAGAAGCTTGCCGCGGTCCTTGCGGCCTTGGGCATAAAGGTGAAGTGATGACCCGCAAGAAGAAACCCGTCCGAGGCGTGGTGATCTATGCGAGGTTTAGCCCGCGGCGCAACGCCGATGAGTGTGCCTCCTGCCAGACCCAGATCGAGCGGTGCATGGCCTGGGCGACGTGGAAGGGCTATCCGGTCAAGGCCACGTACCGCGATGAGGGCTTATCGGGCAAGGACGACAAGCGTCCGGGCCTGCAACAGGCGCTCGAGCACGTGTGTCGGGCGAAGCTGGCCCTGGTGGTGTACTCGTTGAGTCGGCTGGCGAGGAACACCCGACACGCCATTGAGATTAGCGAGCGATTGGACAAGGCCGGGGCGGACCTGGTGAGTCTGCACGAGGAGATCAACACGACGACCAGCAGCGGGCGGCTGTTCTTCCGGATCATCGCCGCGATTGACGAGTTCGAGCGGGAGATCATCGCCGAGCGGACCAGCGAGGCCATGATAAGCCACCAGGCCCGGGGCCGGCGGATGAGCAGCCAATGCCCGTATGGATGGAAGCCGGACCCGGAGAACCCCGCCCGGATGATCCCCGACAAGGACGAGCGGCGGGCGATCACGTGGATGCGACGGCTCGCAAAGAAGGGCCTGTCGTACCGCGCGATCGGCCGCACACTCGTCCAGGGGGGAATGCTTCCCCGCACCGGGGGCACCTGGAGTCACTCGGTCATCCGGGAGATTCTGACGAATCGCCAAGACTATCCTTGAGACGAGAGACCGCCTCGTATTCCAGATCATCCAGCCAGTCACGCACGAAGATTGAGAATGCGTCCGGGCTCGTGTTAAACTCCCTCATCACGCGGTCGATGGTGTAGCTGGACTGCACCACGCCCACGCCCGGGATGTCGGCGGCCATTGTTGCGATCTTGGGTGAATCGGCGTCGAAGGTCGGGATCTTGACGGCCATGTTGAGCTGCGGCCCGATGAACGACAGCACGACCCGGATTGCGTTGCCGATGACCTCCCTCGGTTGCGGTTTCGATGCCACCATCACTTTACCCTCATTTCATCGACCAGGGCCCGTGTCTGGGGCTTCTGGACGCCTTTGAGCACACTCTTGATTGCCGCGGCGTCCTCATCCTCCAGGGTGCCGAGCGCCTCATCGACGCCCCGCACCACCTGATGCAGGGCCTCGGTGACGGGCTGATCCTTCTTGGCCTGTCGCTTCTGGCCGGCGACCACACCACCGACGCCGGCGGCTAGGGCCCCGGCCAGGGTCACCCACCAGCCCGCGGCGCCGGGGATCTGCATCCCGATCTGACGGGCCGTCTCGCCGATGATGACCAGCTCGTCACCCCAATCGGGGCTCGGATTCGCCAGGACCTCGGTGATCTTTTCCTGAATCGCCGCGGCGGCCTCGTCGGCCTGGGCCTTATAAGCGGCGATCGTTGCGAGCCGGGCCTCAAGCTCGGTGATACGCTCTTCAAGCTTGGCCCGCTCCTCGGCCGACATGTCGAACTCGGCCAGGCTGGCCTTGGCCTGTTCCAGCACCGGCCGCAGCTCGTTGATCGCCGCGGTCGCCTGCCGGCTGACGCCCTGGGCCTGGGCCAGGAGCTGCTGATAGGCCTCGATCCGTGCCTGTGTCCCTTCGCACCCCGCCATCGTGAACATCACGACGGCCACCACCATGACTGATAGCTTCCTTGCGTGCCTCATTTTGGTACCTTCCTTCGCTTGTGTGAGGTTTTCTTCAGGCGACGCGACTGATGTGTCGGCCTCGCCACGTTCGTCGATTCTGGTGGATCCTCGTGATCCTGGTGGTAGCCCAAATCCTTCGCGACCTGGAGGTATTCGCACACACTCAGCGGCCGCCGAAGCTGCGTTCGCAAGCGGTCCACCGCGACCAGGTATCGCGCCTCTTCATCCGTGTAGCCGCTGCCACGAACTCCGCCCGTCTCGCTGCTTTTTCGTCCTCTGTACCCCATTTGTCTTCTCTCCCTGTACACCGCACCTTTTCGGCAGGAGGGGGACCGCCTGCCCCGTGGCCGTGCGTGCGGGGGTGACCCCTGCCCAAGACCCCTATGCTGTTCGTTCGCCCGGTCGCTCGCCTAGCCGAGGAGGTACGACCTGCCTTGGGTGGCGTCTGCTCAGCTCGCCGGTAGACCCGCAGTCCTGTCGTCTCGACGGTCTCGGGCCCTCGCTCGAGCACGTGCGGATGAGCAGCTCATCAGCTCTACGCCGGGCCAGGCTTCATTTGCACGCTATGTCTGATCACACATCATCATCTGGAACCCTCTATTGAGCCGACGGGTCACCGAGTTCGGCCGTCTTATGTGCCACGGGCCATCTCCTTGAGGTGGTCGATGATCCGCTGGTGTCGCTGGTCGGCCAAATCGCGGGCGCGAGCGATGACGGCCTCATCCTCCAGAAGCGTGAGGACGTGGGCCAGTGTCGGGTGCTCCCGGTCCGTGACAAACTCCCTGTTCAGCGTGCCGCACGTGAACAGCCTTCTGACCTTCCCCATCAGCGGCCCGATCTCCTTCTTCGCGTCAAGTATCGAGATATTCTCAACGTGCTCGACGACCTGCGCCATGAGGTCTTTCTTCTCCTGCGTCTCCGTGCTCATTTTCGTCTCCGTTTCCTGGTTTTTGTGGTTTTTGTGGTCTTTGTGGTCTTCTTGGGTGGCGGATTGACCGGCCAGGGCTCCAGATAGATCGCCGACGGGCAGTGGATTGGCACGCCGGTCTTGAGCCGCTCGACCCACCAGCCGCCGACGGGGTGCCGGTGCATGGCCCGGACAATCTCTTTCTTGTCACCAATCTGCATCAGGTATTTTTCGCCGGGGATTGGTCGTCCGATCATCGCCACGCTCCTGCCTGATGCACCAGGTTGACGATTTGTTCGGCGCCGGCGCCGGCGTTGGCCCAGGCCCGCACGTCCTTGTAGGCGCCCGGCGTTTTGATGATCGTGAGCCCGCGGCACAGCGGCCGGACCGCCTCGGCGAGAGCACGGGCGCCGGCGATGCCGGGCGACCGCCTCCCGCCGGGCAGGTCCTTGGGCAGGTCGTTGTCCGCAATGATGACGACATCCCTGCGCTGGCGACCGAGCCATTGAACGAGCAGGTCCACGCCGCCCGTACAGGACGGCCGGCCCAGGGCCGCAAGGCCCATGTCCAGCAACGCCGCGCAATCGGTCGGACCCTCGACGAGGTATAAGGGCTGATCGTCCGCCTGATCGACGCCGAACGGCCAGAACAGGCCCGTCTTCGAGCCCGGGATGCACAGCTTGCTCCCGTCGTCCTTGCGGAGGCGGATTCCGATGACGTTGTCGTCCGCATCGCGCATCGGGAACGTGTACGCCTGCATCGGCTCATACCAGCCGGCCTGGAGGCGCATGAGCGACGCCGCCGTCACGCCCAGCCTCGAGGCCAGGTGCCTGAGCTTGGGGATGCCGTCGTTGGCGCAGCGACAGGCCAGGGCGTGCCAGTCCCGGTCGGGCTTCGGTCGCGGCGTCGGCCGCCGGACGTGCCGCGGCGCGGGGACAGGGTCATTGAGCCGGTGGAGCCAGCCGCCGTTTCGCGTCGGCGAACTGGACTCCACCCGCATGCACACCACCACCTGCCGATCCTCGCTGATCCCGCACCAATCCGGCTTGCCGCAGACCGGGCAGGTGATCCGCAACTTCTTGACCTCAATGAATTCAGGGGACTCGCTCATGCGAAGGTCCTCACGAATCGGGCCATGCAGGCGGGGATCTGCGGCGCATCCAGAATCCAGAGCGTCGCGCAGTGCGACA
>Ga0334884_1002489_pt1 | contig 23267 bp, 15 predicted proteins | sample GraSluR1_MG_7_FD_207215 | JGI IMG/M metagenome (GOLD analysis project Ga0334884, IMG submission 207215) | Sludge microbial communities from methane-producing bioreactor in Wageningen University, Netherlands - Granular Sludge_12_05 R1 | ecosystem: Engineered > Bioreactor > Anaerobic >...
GAACAGGTGGGATGAAAGGAACCGTCAGCTACCACCTTACCAACACAAAACAAGGTGTTCTCAAAGATAGATTTTTACATGAGGCAACGTATGGTACTTCGGATAGATTTTTACTTGACGCAACAGGTACTTTTGCATGCTTTTCTTGTAAGAAGTTGATTAATTTATGGCTAAGGACACCTTTTGAATTGATGTAAAAAAAATGGTTACTTGTCTCCGTTCAACTCAATATTTAGAACTTGGGTCATCATGATGAAACTTGCTATAGTCTTCTCTTGAAGCATTCTACTCAATGAAATAACTTAACACTGGGAGCATCCAAAAATGGACCATAAAATTATTAAGTTGGTGTGTACGGTAACTATAAGTTTGTTATTTTTGTTGCCCATGCTCCTTTCAGGTTGTGATAAAAAAGAAGATATTTCTGATGAGGTTTCTATGATGGAAGACGAGAACGGTCTGATAATCAGTAATGTCAATCAGGAGTTGGAAGGTGTAGGTATTTCAGAGGTAGCTTCCTCCCTCTCAACTCCAGTGCCTGTGGAGACCGATACTCGGGTCGGTGTTTATATTTTTCCGGGTTGGTATCGTGATGCGGGAACCAATGACTACGATTATCCAACGCATGATGAAGAAAGCGAGTGGCGCTTAATAGCAGAATTTGCCAATCCTCGTCCTGTACTCGGTTTTTATGATGATTCTATTCCAGAGGTTAATGACTGGCATATCAAGTGGGCATTGGAAGCCGGGATTTCCTGGTTTGCGTTTGACTGGTACTGGAACACGGGTGAAAAGCGGCTTTCCTGGAGTCTTGAAAAAGGCTTTTTACAGGCTGAATATAATGAGATGATGGATTTCTGCATTCATTGGTGCAATCACGGCCTGGACTGGAAGAATCCCCTGGATTTTTCAGAAGCAGCGTTGCTTGAAATGATGGATTACCTGGTTGAAAACTATTTTACCTTACCCAACTATCTTCTTATCGATAACCGGCCTGTTTTCATGGTCTGGGAATCACGACCGGTGTTTGAAGCAAATGGTGGTGAGGAAGCTTTTCGAGATAATGTATTGCCCAAGTTGAATCAGCGCTGCCATGATGCAGGATTAGGAGACCTTTTTCTGGTTCACGTTGACAACAGTCCATTGCGCATTGCAGATATTGAAACCGGTGATGCGGTTACTGGTTACAGTTATGCGCATCTAACCACAGATACGCCTTTCGGTGTGCCGGGAAGCGCACCATATTCTGAAATGGTCGAAGCACTGCCGACGCATTGGGACCACATTTTAGACACGACCAAATTGCCATTTATGGTGAGCACCCAGGCAGGTTGGGACAGTACTCCACGCGCCTTGGCATTTGACAGAAGTCCAGGTACCAGATGGGTTCGTACAGACAACACAGTGGAATTGTTTGAGGAAACCTTACGTGAAGGCAAATCGCGTATCACCACAGATATGCCTTTTTTTCTAATCGAGGCCTGGAACGAATGGGGAGAAGGTTCATTCATAGAGCCCAGTGTCAGTCATGGTTTTGGACATTTGGAAGCCATAAGACGCGTTTTTGCTCCTGACGCACCGCAATGGGATTGGGCGGTACCGTCTCAATCACAAATAGATTCATACAGCGTATTGCGTGGTGAAGAGCTGGTTGCAGCAAGAGCGCGTGAGCTACAGCCAGACCCGGCGCCGCCAGTAATTGAGCAATTGGTCAACATAACGCGCAATCCGGAAACATTACCCGAGGTACCTGTCGCTGCGTACAGTTTCAACGATGCTTCATTTTTGGAAAAGCTGACATTCAGTGGTGGTGTACAGATCGAAAGCAGCGATGGCGCTGTAGCACGCTTTAAAATTACAGGCAATGATCCACACATGGTGCTGCGGGAAGACTGGGGGGCACCTGTACATGAGCGCATCGTTGCATTGCGTGTTCGCTATGACGGGCCAAGTGCGTTACATGCAGAATTTTTCTGGGCTGCTGATGACGATACGCTTCAATCTGAAAAATCACGGCGTTATCAATGGATGTCTGACGGTGAATTTCATATCTATGTCTTCACCTTTGATGAAGGGGAAGAGACTGTGGGCCGGTTGACTACACTTCGGCTTGACCTGCCGGATGAGGTCGGAGGTATAGCAGAATTGGAGTGGTTACGCGTTTACTGATACAGTTTGAAGCGTACCGTATTGAATTATAACGGTTGCGGCATGTGCAAATAGTCTACCTGGACACAGGGTGGTCCTTGTGTTCTAATCTCTATTGGAGTTCACCTGTTTTATAATACATCCTCGACGAATAAATGGTACACAAGGGTAATTCTCGAATAAATTTTCCAGACAATCAGAATTGATTATTCAATATGATCGGTATCGGTAGAACTTTTGAAAGTTGTACACGCATATAATCGCGAACTATCTTCCTTCACTCGAATTTCATATAGGTCATCGTGAATATTGCTTCGGTTACAGGCGCTTCAGAAAAATCGACCGTAAGGCGTTTGAGGACTTCCCGCTTGTGATTGTCCCGACTGGCTTCTTCAAGGTGTTCAACGGCAAAGATGACCTCGGGAGATGAAATGAGCAAAGTGCCGTTCTTACCCTCGATTCTGGCTGTATTGCCGTCGGCTTCGATTTGTTGCCAGGTCACGAAGGCCGTTTGTACAGGTAAACCTTCGCCTTCAAACTCAAATGTATCCGACAAGGTGATGGTTTTGTCGTCAACAACAGCAATGATTCGCTCAAGTTTTGTCAATTCGGGCACGGCATAGGCTTGTTCGAAACGGATGATGAATGCCCCTTCTTCGTTACGGGAGAGGGTGCCTTTGTATTGACTGCCCGGTGGCTGGAGTTGCCCGTTGATCACTGGAACACTGTGACCATAGGAATTGGCAAAGATGTTTTTGTAACGATTGGGCCCGAAGTAGTCACGTGAATATCGCCCAGCACCAGGATCGCAGAGAAAGGTATCACCGTTTATCCGCACAATGAAACTGCCAATGTCGTTGTTGTTGTGTTGCTCGGCGTTGTGGCCTGCTTTCACAGCAATGGTAATCAGGTGGTCATCATTCTGATGCACAAGTTTTCCAATTCCGGCATCGGGGAAAAAGGCATCGCTTAGTTGCAGTTCAGTTATATCCCCATCATAGGACCAGAGTATGTTTCGCAATGTAGTGACAAAGCGCCAAGACTCTACACTGCCTGCAAGTTGCGGTAGAAAGTTGGCATTCGTACGTTCAGCAAGGCGATTAACAATGAAAGGTTCCAGTTGCGCGTTCTCCCGACTGTCGGCAAAGTTTGCAAATACTTCATGATCCAGCGCCATTACTTCCGGGAAGCGTGCGATGTGGGGAATCTTCTCATGGGCAAGCAAATCGATGGCACCATCCGTTCGGCTGCGTAACATCTCGGCCAGTACGACATAATGAATCAGGCCGTAATTCCAATATCCGATACCTTCCAGGCTGGCGCCTTCCGGGGTGAATGCGTTGTCGATATAACGATAGAGTTGTTCCAACACCAGTGCCAGTGCTTGAGCCTTACGGTCGATATCATTTTCCAGCAATAGAAATGTCTGTCCGATAGCTCCCGCGCAAACGCCGGTCCAGTTGCTGCTGCCATTGCCCCAGCCATATCCATCGGGGTTGGCAAGATAGGGTGTGAATATCCTACCCTCTACCTCACTTCGAATTCGGTTACGGATTTCTTCCGGCAGCCGATCACCCAAAACCAAATCGACATGTGCCAGCTCGGCGGCAGTTTCTGATGCAAAAAGGTCGAGTTTTCCATGTCGCACTTCATGGGCAGGTAATGACCAGGTCGTTTCTTCACAAATATTCCAGACAAGATCATTTACACGGTCAAGCGCCGCGTCATCGCCCCCTAACCAAACCGCTAGTGTTGCTCGGTTTAGTTCGGCGCGTTTCGCGAAATATGGTTCCTGATAGGGTTCGCGTGCGCCAGTAAGTTGAAAAATTCGGTAGTCAGTATAAGACGTCGTGGGAATGTCTGAAAGTCGGTTTCTGTACCAGGCCCTCAACGTTTCCCACTCCGAGGAATTTCTGAGCACTTCCAGGTCAGTGTGCCCCAATTCAGGTAGATACGGCCCGGAGGTTGATTCAAGAATTACTTTAATATCTTCTTCGGTGTGGGAATTCAAGACCCCAAAACCGATAATCAGCGCTGTAGTGAACAACATGATGAAATGCCCTCCCAGATAATATCTCACAGTAATCGGAATGCAAAAGGTTTATGCAAACCATCATAAGGGAAAGGGTTTCAAAATTCCAATCTGAATTGAAATTGCACAGGGCAGACACATACATCTGTGTTGAAATGTGAGCTGTAAGAGAAAGGGAAGAGATGGGAAGGAATCAGGCCAACATGTTCAAACGGTTGCCGGGAAGGGTGAACGCTGCTTGCGATGCTGGCGTATCTGTTGAATTTTCGGGTTCAGCAGTAGGGGTTGGCGGTAGTGAACTTGGTACCGGTATTGTAGTATCGGTCGTGGGCGTAATAGAAACAGCAGCTGTGTTGTTATAATTATTTACATTGGGTGCCGGTTCCGGACGAAAGGCTTCAGGTGCAGGCACTGGTGACGACACCTCACGGGGAGTTTGTCCCTCAGTATTGGTGAGTTCAATTATTGCGGCAGTTTGTTCTCGTACTGCTTCTTCAGTTGCTTGCTGTTCTGCACGGCGTTCCAATGATGCTTCACGCAGTTCTTCTGGCGAAGGCACTACGCGTCTGGAAAGCTCTAAGTTTATGTCAATAGCCTGTAAGGCAGCACCGGATACATTTACACTGTTGTTGCCAAACCCCACATCCAGTTTGTCAATTCGATTGGTGTTGTTTTGGGTGTTTTCCTGGGAAGGGACTCCCCTTTCACTGCTCGCACGTCTCGGTGCTTCAGTTTGTGGTGACACACCTCGCATAGCAGGTGAAGCATTACGCAATTGCGCTTGCATGTTATGGTTAATCGCCTGGATTTCCATATCATTCCAACTTCGTTAAAAAATTCTATCAATAATTAATACTATTCTTTTTCGCTACCTACATTATCCCATGTTCTCTCATGGTTGTCAAGCAAGAAAAACATTTTTCAGGATAAATTATGTGCAAAACAAGAAAGAGGTGGGTGGTCAAGAGGGCTGGCGGAGAGGGTGGGATTCGAACCCACGGTACGGATAAACCGTACAACGGCTTTCGAGGCCGCCGCCTTCAACCGCTCGGCCACCTCTCCGGTGAGCTGGAAATCATAGCAAATTGCGGGTACTACTTCCAACCCTATTATTGGGTCCAGGGGGTCATAGCATTCTCAACAATATAATTTTGTTGATTCACGGAATCATTACTATTAAAGAATAGAATCGAATGGTTTCATATCGAGTAATATGAAAAATTCCCGCCAGCTATTTATATAAACTGACGGGATTACTCAAAATAATTCGCCACAAATTGTTACATTCGAAAATACCGTGAATCCTATGCGGTTTGACGACGTAACAAAACAAATCCGGACATGGAAGCTGCGACTACCAATAATATCAAGCCGGGATATCCGGAAATTGGCAAAGCTTCGACTACCAGTAGCGTATGCGTTACAGTCACCGTGTCATAATCGTCTGTGACTGCAACCGCATATTGACCACTGTCCGCTTCAGTAAGCGAAATCAATTCCAGGAAACTGTTGGTTTCACCTGGCAACTGCACACCGTCTTTCCACCATTGAAAGCTGATATCGCCAACAGCAGCAGTGACATCGGTCCATAAAGTCGCATCGTTGCCTTGAACAATCAAACTGGGACCGGCGATATTCACGATTACAGGACATGGCTCCGGCGCGAAATCAGGATCGTCAGTCAATGCTATCCATTCAATCTTGACCACCATATCTTTAAAATCGGGCCAGGCTCCTCCTTCTGCATGTGGCTGGCCGTCCGGGATGTCGAGGCGCAATGTGTTCATGGTCCATATTTCTTCATCCGGAAAAGTAGTCAGGTAATTCACACGGAGAATATGCTCGCCATTGCCTATACCTGAGAACACTGGACGAATGTGGCCTGTATTCGCTCTGAATGTATAAACACCAATGTTGAATGCCCGAGGAGCATTTTCTACGATCAGCTTCATGGCAAATTCAGGATTTGCTTCCAGGTTAAACGAATGACCTCCTGAAGCGATATATGGATCATATGATCCTGGCATTTCAGCGGACTGGGTTACCACCATGTAGGTACCTCCATCCCAGGCTACCGGACTCTGGTTGGCCATGGCCCAACCTTGAAGGCCATCACAGAAATCCCACACCAGAGGTGTGGATTCTTGTGTATTACCGGGAAGCGCAATCCCAAGCAACAACAATGCAGTCAGTACAAAAAGGCTAGACTTCTTCATAGCATTTTGCACCCATAAAAAACTTACCATTTTGCTCTCCTTTCGATTTGATTCCATTATACCAATGTTTACGATAATATAATATTACTTAAATAGTAATATATATAAACAAAAATAAAAAGTATGTTTTGCGTTTCATATGATATAAAGAATGTTAGCACAAAAAATGAACAAGATCAATATATTAATGTTTAAATGGATAACACAAATTAAAAGTTTTATATTAGTTAATACTAAATTTATCAATATTTATATAGTGCAAAATGGAAATTCTGGAAAAGGATAATGTTGATAGTAAAAAATGCATTTCCTGTTGGTGGAAATCTATAAAATCGTTGGGCATTTTTTTATGAAAGATCAGAAAAAAAATTTTAGAAGAAATTTTGAAGCATTGAAGACATGGTGCAGTGGCACAAAGATAAAATTTATTGTCCACATCTGCGCTGGTTATATGGGAGGTTGTATAGCGCTATAAGTGCCTGTTGATTCCAGCTCAAGATAAAACTTAATTTATGGAAAAGCGAATGACGATCGCAAATTCGTGGTGGCATTATAGAAATAACTAGCTCTTACTGTAACGAAATACATTTTGGAAGTGCGGACAGTTCTACTCAAGACAGGTGAGAAATCCCGCTGGCATCTCGCCAGGAGATGAAACCGATAGGTTGAAAATCAGGCAAACTCTTGCGGATACCAGTTCAATCGGGTATGCTTATGCGGGGATACGGTAAACAACCGTTAGGACATTGTTATATATATGACACAGGAATCCAGACCCAATATCATAACCATAGTTGCGGATGATCTCGGCGTATGGGGACTCAGGTCTTATGGAAATCATGAGATTCGCACGCCCCATCTGGATCAACTCGCCGCTTCCGGCATACGATTTGAAAATTTCTTTTGTACTTCACCGGTTTGTTCACCAGCCCGGGCATCACTTCTGACAGGGCGTATACCTTCACAGCATGGGGTACATGACTGGATTCGCCGGGGCAACCAAAAAGAAGACCGCGTAGAATATCTGGCAGGTCTGACCGGATTCAGTGAATTGCTTGCTGATGCAGGATACCAATGTGCATTCAGTGGGAAGTGGCACCTTGGTGACAGTTCAAGACCACAGAAAGGGTATGCCCACTGGTACACCTATCAAACAGGTGGTGGGCCCTATTACAATGCGCCCATGTACCGGGATGGAGAAGCGATCCGGGAACCCGGTTATGTGACGGATCGCATCACAGATGAAGCACTGGTATTTCTGGAACACATGGTTTCTGGAGCGGCACCTTTTCATCTGGCTGTACACTATACCGCTCCGCACAGTCCCTGGGTGAACAACCATCCACCTGAACTGGTGGCAGCCTATGAGGACTGTCCATTCCATTCTTGTCCACAAGAAACGCCTCATCCCTGGGTGTTAAAAAATACGGTTCCTGAAGGGGTTTATGAAGCACCACAAGAACATCTCAAGGGGTACTTTGCATCAGTCACAGCGATGGATGCCAACATAGGCCGTATTATGTCCGCACTGGATCAACATGGAATATTGAACAACTCCTTCATCTTTTTTACCAGTGACAACGGATACAATTGTGGTCATCATGGTATCTGGGGCAAGGGGAATGGTACCTATCCATTGAATATGTATGATACCAGCGTCAAGGTGCCGACATTGTTGTCAATGCCTGGCAGAGAGGGTGCGGGTACGGTATGTAAGGCATTGTTGAGCCATTATGATTTAATGCCGACATTGATGGATTTGGTTGGCGTAGCTTTGCCAGACGCAGAATCCCTACCCGGCAGTTCATTTTTACCGGTTCTTCGCGGAGAGCAACCCGAGGCACGGTCTGAAGTTGTTGTCTTTGATGAATATGGCCCCGTGCGTATGATTCGGAACCACGAATGGAAATATGTGCATCGATATCCCTATGGGCCGCACGAATTGTACGATCTTACCGAAGACCCGGACGAGCTGAATAATCTGGCAAAAGACAATTCATTTAATGAGGTTCGCGAAACATTGAAGGCACAACTGGACACGTGGTTTCTTCGTTATGCGGTTCCAGATCGGGATGGTATCCGTGAGCCGGTTTATGGCAAAGGGCAGCTCGGGTTATGTGGTACAGCAGCAAAGGGTAAAAATGTTTTTGCTGACGACATCCGCTGAAACCTTGAATTATATTTGAGATTATATTCGGTTTAAGCGATGCGTTCAAAGCCTTCTGCAGTAATCTGTACGGTGATATCCGGTGGCGTTGGTAAATCAAGAAAGCGTGCCGGGTTTGAAGAAGCGAGCGCCCACGCGGCATCAAATTCCAAATCGGTATGCTGGAAGGCAAACAGAATTCCCCGGTCAAGCGTCAGCGCGGAACCAGCCAGGCCGGCGTGCCCTTGAAGTGTAACCCGCAATGAATGAGAGACATCGACCTGGGCAGCACCCAGGGTATATGCCCCTGGCCCCAGGTCGGCTGCGGCCATTGCATCGGTTATCAGTATGGAACGTTCCGGAGTTTTGGCACGTAAGAAATTTTTCAAGGCTGGAGCAGGTATGTGATGACCGTCAGCAATAAAAGTCGCATGCAACGTATCATTGGCCAACTGTGTTTGAATGTAATTGTCGTGCCGCGGCAATACTTGATGTGACCCATTGCCCAGATGGGTGGACAAAGTGGCACCTGCCAGCACGGCTTCATCTATGTGCTGCTGACTGGCATTCGTATGTCCCAGGGCTACCTTGATACCGGCTTTTACCAACAATTCGATGAGCTCGATTGCACCGGGAAGTTCCGGCGCCAGGGTAATTATTGCTATGCAGTCCTCTGCCAAATCCAATATGTTGTTTATAAGGTCTGGGCTGTGAATTGGAGTACGACAATGCATTAAGGGGTGTGCACCACGCGGACCATCTTCCGGAGAAATAAACGGGCCCTCGATGTGCAACGCGGGATAAAAATCAGCCAGTGCAGGTTCTTCTTCGATCAATCGTCTATATACCTGGATACGTCTAACTAAAGATTCTGATGCATCTGTGATAAATGTTGGCAGGGCGACGACTACCCCACGCTTTTCCATGAGACGACGTACTTTTTGCCAGGACTCCGGTGTCCACGTATCCGGGTCACCGTTGAAGTCAAGTCCGGCATACCCATTTACCTGTAAATCAACCAAGCCTGGCCCTGTGTAATTCACGGGTAGTGGTTTTTGAAATAGTGACATACCGATTCATTCCTTGTGAATCCAGATGTTTTAGATTGCTTTACAAAATAGCATTTGGTGTTGAGAGTATTTCATACTGAAATCGGATAGTCAAGCACAGTTCAATACGAATAGGTTTGAGAGCTGATATTTATCGAAATGCGTTAAAATGTTGTTAATCTAACAAGTCAGCTCATTTACACTAAAACAAACAATTTATAATTTACAATGCTGATGTGATATGCTACCCTTAGAGAAAGAGGGATGCGCTTTATGTTAAATTCACGAACCTTATTGACCTGTGTACTGCTCATTGCTGTATTGGGAATCGGCATAGGAACGGGATGCACCGCAGACCGTGTCGATGAAGCTTATTTTCGAGACGGAATTGCTTATGGCGTAACCGATGGGCCTTTTCGTGGCCGCTGGTGGAGTTATTATGAGCGAGGGGTCTCCTTCATGGCCGGCGAGTTTTATGAGGAGGCGATACAAGACTTTAAGGTGGCGCTTAATGGTTATTCTCGTGACTCTTGGCGTGCGCGAACGTACGGGCTACATTTCACAGAGTATTTTCCCAATCGTGAGATGGGGATTGCGCTTTTGCAATTGGGCCAGTTGGACGATGCCATGGTATATCTTCTCAGGTCGATACACCAGGTAGACACCGAGCGTGCGTATTATTACCTCGACCACGTGAAACGCGAAAAAATAGCCCGCGGCGAATTGCCTGCGGATACCACACCGCAAATACGCACCGATACGGAAGGTCGTTTGCTTGTTGCTGAACGTGAATTTGACATTACCATTGAGGCAGAAGATGTTGTCGGTGTTTCCGGTGTAGAAATCAATGGACGACGTTTATACCAACGGGGTAGTCAGGAGTCACTCCATTACCGGGAGTCTGTTTTGCTAGGTGCTGGGGCTCAATCTATCGAAGTGGCAGCCGTCAATCTTGCCGACAACCGAAGCGTGGATAATATCAACGTGATCGTTGATCTGACCGGCCCCAATATCGGAATCCATTCGCCTGTCATGGCGGCTGTTATTCAAGACAGCAGCATGCTCCTGGAAGGGGTCGTCGTCGATCAACATGGCATAGATGAAATTCAGGTTGATGGACGTGTGGTTATGGCTGCTAATGGTGAAACACGGATTCCCTTCTCTGCATCAGTAAATCTTGTATCCGGTGAGAATGTGTTTGTGGTCAGCGCGACTGACAGAGCGGGAAACGAAACACGAAGTGCAATACGTGTTTACCAGGGCGCCCCAGACGAGCCAACAGCACAGCTCTGGCAACGATCACAAAAGCAGGAAGCGGGATTGAAACTTGCCGATGCTGGCACCGGTACTCTGGGTATGTTGCTGAGTGCCACACCAGAAGATGATAGTGCTGCTATTAATCTCAAGTCACCACGTTCGGACCGGCCTTACAGGCACAACCGCACCTTACGTGTATCCGGCGAGGTTATCTCTTCCGAGAGTATAGTAACGCTTGTTATTAATGACGAACCCTTTGCTGAATTAACCGGGGCGCCACGGGAAAGTTTCAACAAGCGTTTCCCAATTGATGTAGAAATTGAAACAGAAATCGATGTTTCTATACGTGCTGAAGATGCGGCTGGAAACGTGATGTCACATGATGTGCGCGTCCCGGTACGCCCGGTTGACCTGGATACCCGAGAGTCCCGTATGCCCGTGGCTGTTCTGGCGTTTTCCGGGCATGGCATTGATACGGAGACAAGCGAGTATCTTCGGGTCAGTACCGAGTCCAGGATTTTCCAACAAAACCGGTTCCGTGTGCTGGACCGTATCCAGTTGCAGGATGTACTTACTGAACAACAACTGGCATCTGCTTTGGCCAATCCGGATGAAGCGATTGCAATTGGTAAATTGACGCCAGCACATATTTTTATTGTAACCGATGTGTTTTCACATGGCACTTCAGGTCTCGAATTGAAAACACGGGTAATCAGCACAGAAACCAGTGACTTGATGGCAACGCTAGACGTATTCATAGAAGACCGTGAAGACAATGCGGCAATCCTGCAAGCCTGCGAAAACCTTGCGACTCAGCTTGCGACTTCGTTCCCGCGTATCTCTGGAGAAATTACTGGTGTGCGAAGCCGTGGTACAACACAGGATTTATTGGTTGATTTGACGCAAGAAGATGGTGTCAAAGAGGGTACGTATCTGTTAATTGTGTATGAAGAAGAACCCTGGATTGATGAAGATACCGGTGAAGAGCTGGCACCAGGTGAGTTTATTGAAGTCGGACGAGCGCGAATCACGGGGGTGACTCCCAGCAATGTACGGGCGCAAACCGTGGAACAAGAGCAAGGAGGGACGACCATTGAAGCTGGTTTACCGGCAATTACCATGTAATGGGCTGCTTGCCCGGGCATTATCGCTCTTCTTGATGCTGTTCGCCACCACCCATGCTGTAGCGCAACTGGAGATCAATACCTCACCCAATGTCGTTGGTAGCGGAGCCCGGGCATTGGGTATGGGCGGTGCCTTTATTGCCATAGCGGATGATGCGACCGCAGCATCGTGGAATCCTGGTGGTTTGACCCAATTGGAACGACCTGAGATTTCGTTGGTGCTAAGCCACAAATGGGTGGGGGAAGAATTTGAATCACGATACCATCCAGAGTTGGACCGAGCCCATCATGTCTCGTTTGAGGAGATTAACTACGCCAGCATTGTTTACCCCATTCCACGCACCATAGGGGGTCGGAATCTGGTAATCAGTCTGAACTATCAGCAAAAGTATGATTTCGATCGTGATCTCAACTTACGATACAGAGATATAACGGCTTTACCGTTTGGCAACATCGCAGCAATACGCAGCCGGTTGGAATATCGTCAACGTGGTTCTCTGGCCAGTATTTCACCCGCGTTTGGTTTTGAGCTGACACAAAGACTTTCATTTGGGGCGGTCATGAACTTGTGGGACCAGTCGTTGTTGCCCGACAACGAATGGGAAGTACACCGAAATATTCGCAACACCGCGCTCATCAATGGACGCATGTTTCCAGGCTCGCTGGTCAGGCTCACCGTTGAAGAGCAGTTCAAAAACTTTCGCGGTACCAACTACAGCTTTGGCGCCTTTTATCGTGCAACAGAAAGACTTCATTTTGGCTTTGTTTACCATACGAAGTTGAATGCCGATGTTGATTACGAACGCATTGAACGAACACGCATTGGCAATTATGGGTACAAACGGCGCGAAAGACCAAAACAATACACTTTTCCCAGTGCAATAGGTGCTGGTGTGGCATACCGATTCCCCAATGACAAATTAACTTTGTCGCTTGATATTACCCGTAGAGAGTGGGACCAATTCGTCATACACGATCCAAGGAACCGGAGTTTCAGTCGTCAACGTTTGTCTGGCGTTACGGGACTTCCTGTTTCTGCTTCCAATGTCAAGCCAACCTACACGGTACGCCTTGGTGGTGAATATGTATTCGTCAATGAACGCAAACCGGTACAACATTACCTGCCAAGTTTTCGGGCGGGTCTGTTTTATGATCCAGAACCTTCTGGTGGACGAAAAGATCAATGGTACGGGCTGGACAGTGGCAACGGTCGACCAGACGATTATTATGGCGTATCTGTTGGTGCTGGCTTGTTAATAAAAAACAGGGTGAACCTGGATGCAGCATACACCTATCGTTGGGGGAGTGGCGTCCGAAATGATACCTTTGGCTTGCCTGGTACCGATGCGGATGTACGCCAGCATATGTTCTACTTGTCTACGGTAATTTATTTTTAAGCTTAAATCACACACAACTGAAGTGATATGTCAGCATTGCTGATGTCGCCATCTACCGGATTTCGTGTTTATTTCTCTGTTTGTTCTTGTGTCAATTCCATTAAATTAAATGAATCGCAATTTTCCGCTTCCTTTAGCGACATTTCAGTCAGTAAATGCTTTTCATTCGTATTTATGCCGTGAATGCGTTTGACTGAGACTTCAATAATCTTTTCGCGCAACGTCTTGCCTGTATCAAAGATGATGGATTTTAAATCCCAAGAGTCATCATCGTAGATACAATCTTTAACCCACCCAAGCGTCTGGTCTTCATGTACCACATTGTATTTTTTGATTTCGTCATATGTAAGTAAATCAGGCTCTTTTGGCGTGGAGCTCGTATCAGAATCGGTATCCTGAACCGGTATAACAACCGGAGCTGCGCCAGCTTGCGCTATACCTTGTGCAGACCAATATGGTATCCATTGATAATGTTTAAAAAGGTTTTCTTCAAATTTGCGTGTAAGTGTGCCCGCGTTTTTGAACTCAGGACTGGATTCAACATCGTTCAATGATCGGTGAATGGTTATTGTCTGTTTTTCTGGATCAAATACATCCAGATTCTGTGTAGAAAATATAACTGTCTTTCCAGACAACCAATTTCCCGTATCAAGTATCAGATACCGAACATTCCAGGTAGCCTTGTCAATATAAACATCTGTGAGTTTGCCAACTTCATCGTCATTAAATTGAATAGTGAAATTCATTAGAACATTCAAACTTCTCAACATATCAAGACTACCTCCTAATTCGGTTGGATTTATCTCACAACTTAATAAGTAAAGTGAATGTGAGCCAAGTATCTAGATATAATCATTTTATTGTTTCAGAATATTCCTGCGATGGTATAAATATTGATATTTTACGTGAATGAAATCGGAATCCGGTTAAATCCCTTCCTCAATTTGTCGCTTTTCCAACACACGTATTCGGTCACGGTATTCAGCAGCTTTTTCAAATTCCATTTTCAATGCAGCATCGTTCATTTTCTTTTTCAACTTACGTATCGAATCGGCCAAGTCCGCTGTCGCAACATACTGGTCTTTATCCTCGGCAGCGATGGGAATGGTGATATAATCGCGCTCATAGATACTGTTGAGCATATCGGGAATTGCTTTTCGGATGGTGCGTGGTGTGATATTGTTTTTCTTGTTGTACTCAACCTGCTTTTTCCGTCGACGGTCCATTTCAGCGATGGCCCGCTTCATGGAGCCGGTCATGGTATCCGCGTACATGATGACGGTGCCATTAATATTTCGTGCTGCCCGGCCACAAGTCTGAATCAAGCTGGTTTCAGATCGTAGAAATCCTTCCTTGTCCGCATCCAATACCGCGACCAGCGATACTTCAGGGATGTCCAAACCTTCTCTCAGCAGATTAATACCGACGAGTACATCGTATTCGCCCTGGCGGAGTTCCCGCACGAGTTCAATACGTTCAAGCGTTTCGACATCAGAATGCATGTAGCGTACACGAACCTGCAAATCACGGAAGTAGTCGGTCAAGTCTTCTGCCATACGTTTTGTCAACGTCGTAACCAGTACCCGTTCATTTCGTTTGGCACGTTCACGAACTTCATCCAGAAGATCATCGATTTGATTGCTTGCAGGTCGAACCAGAACCTGTGGGTCTATGAGTCCGGTTGGGCGAACCACTTGTTCGATTATCAATCCCTCACTATGGCGCAATTCATATTGTGATGGGGTAGCACTCACAAAGATGACCTGCTTCATACGCTTTTCAAATTCTTCGAATGTCAGGGGTCTGTTGTCACGTGCACATGGCAATCGAAATCCATACTCAATTAATTTATCTTTTCGGGAACGATCTCCCTTAAACATTGCCCCTATCTGTGGAATCGACATGTGGCTTTCATCAATTACCAGCAGGAAGTCCTCTGGGAAATAGTCCAGCAAGGTATATGCTGGCTCACCCGGCATGCGACCATCCAGATGCCGTGAATAGTTTTCGATTCCGCTGCAATAACCCAGCTCTCGCATCATCTCCATGTCAAAACGCGTACGCTGTTCCAGGCGTTGCGCAAACAAGACCTGATTGTCCGCTTCCAAGGTTTGCAAGCGTTCTTCCAGCTCAATAGCAATCCCTTCTAACGCTTTCTCCATCACCTCACTGGTTGTCACATAATGGCTACCAGGATAAATCGCTGTGCGGCGCAATTTTCGGTGTACTATACTGCGCAAGGGGTCTATTTCATAAAGACCTTCAATCTCATCACCAAAATATTCGACACGAACAGCCAAATCACCTTCATATGCCGGGAATATGTCAACGATGTCACCTCGCACCCGAAAGGTACCACGATGAAAATCCATGTCATTACGGGTGTATTGCATGGCGATTAAACCTTCAATCAGCCTGTCCCGTGAAAACTCTGCTCCTGGCTCCAGGTTTACCTTCATGCCACTATACGACTCGGGAGAACCGATACCGTAAATACAAGAGACACTGGCCACGATGATGCAATCCCGGCGGGTCAATAGTGCCCGTGTTGCAGCGTGTCGCATCTTGTCAATTTCATCATTAATAGAGGCATCTTTTTCTATATATGTATCAGTCGTGGGCACATAGGCTTCCGGTTGATAGTAGTCGTAGTAACTGACAAAATAACCCACTGCATTATCAGGAAACAACTCCTTGAATTCGCTGTAAAGCTGTGCTGCCAGAATCTTGTTGTGGGCCATAACAAGTGTGGGGCGGTTGACACGTTCAATCACATTGGCAATGGTGAAGGTCTTGCCGGAACCTGTCACGCCCAGCAATACTTGTGCTGGTAAATTTTCCTCCAACCCCTGAACAAGGGCTTCAATAGCCTCCGGTTGATCACCTGCCGGTTGAAAGGTCGATTGCAATTTGAATTTTTCACTGGCTACCAACACGTATCACCCCGCTGCTGCAAGCGATTGCTTTTTCATGTCCAATTGCGTGACGAGTGAAACGCCGGTGACGGTACGCAAGGTACGCATGACCCGGTCTACAATGCTCCGATCACTTGCCGTAAAAACGAACTCAAAGTCTGCTTTACCACTATCACTTTGGCCATATGTCGCACGAAGTATCTCAAGATTCATTGGGCGCAGGGCGTTGGTGATATCAGCGATGGCATTGGGTCTCATGCCTATCTGTACCCGTATTGCGGTCTCGAAGGAACCTTCCCCTTCCCAGGATGCCTCAACGATACGATTCAGGTCACGGGGTGATTTGGCGAAAGCACGGCAATCAGCCCGATGCACCGATATCGATTGACTTTTGGTAATATAGCCGATGATAGCGTGCCCTGGCATGGGATCGCAGCATTTGGCAAATTGGACTGCCATCCCCTTCTGACCTTCGATCCGGATTAGTTTGTGCCGTGTCGCATCATCGACTTGCCGCACCGTTCGTACGGGTGTTGGCGCGGGAATCGAGCGTGGTGTCGTTGCCGTAATAGAATCTTTGCCTCGGATATGATCGTGATGTGGCAGTATGGGTTCTAAAACACCAATCTCACGTAAACGTTGCCGGATGCTGGTACGCGCACGTCCGGTAACAACAATGTCTACCCAATCTGCATGCGGAGTTTGATTTTTGGAGGTCAGTATTTCAACCATGTCCCCAGTTTGCAGATGATAGCGAAGCGGTACCATACGGCCATTTACCCGGGCACCCATACAATGGTGTCCGATATCCGAGTGAACCAAATAGGCAAAGTCCAATGGTGTTGCACCCAGGGGTAGTTCTTTTACTTCTCCCTTGGGTGTAAAGGCATATATGTTGGATGCCTTAAAATCCTGGCGCATGTTTTCCATGAGCTCATCAGGGGCATTGGCGTCTTTTATCCATTCATACATTTGTCGCAGCCAGGACAATTGATCATCCAGCCGGCGGTCTTTGGCATGCTTGCCTTCTTTATACACCCAATGTGCCGCGATGCCTTCTCTGGCCGTTTTGTCCATTTCTTCGGATCGAATCTGAATCTCCATTGGACGACCATTGGCCCGCATGACGGTTGTGTGAATGGCCTGGTACATATTCAATTTCGGCATGGCAATATAGTCTTTTAGACGTCCAGGAATTGGCGTCCAGATACTATGTACCACCCCCAGCGCATTGTAACAACCACTTTCGATAGTAGTGATGATACGAATGGCTTGTATATCGAGAACCTCATTAAAATCTTTGCCTTGGCGTACCATCTTCTGATAAATGCTGTACAGGTGTTTGGGGCGTCCAATAACCCTTGCCGGGACATCCGCTTCTCGAAGTCGCGTATCCAGATAACGAAGTGTTTCATTTAAATCCGATTCCCGTTCTTTTCGCTTCATGGCAACTTGAGCGGCTATTTCTTTGTATTCATCTGGCATCAGAACATGAAATGCATGGTCCTCCAGCTCCCATTTCCAGTTGGAAATACCCAGACGGTGTGCCAGGGGAGCGTATATTTCCAGGGTTTCTCTCGCTATACGTTCCCGTTTTTCTTTGGGGAGATATTCCAATGTTCGAATATTGTGAAGCCGGTCTGCCAGTTTGATCATGATGACACGCACGTCTTTGGCGGTCGCCACCAGCATCTTACGAATATTTTGCGCCTGCTTGATTTCGCGCATCATGTTCGGGGCGAGCGGCAACTTTTCTTCACCTGAATTCTTGCCATCCTTTGTGACCGTCAAATTGCTGATCTTTGTCACCCCTTCAACAAGGGTGGCTATTTCGTCATCAAAATTCGATTTCAATTCTTCAAAAGTAGTGGGTGTATCTTCTATCACGTCATGCAATAAACCAGCAGCACATGTAACAGGATCGAGACCCAACGCCGCCAGATTCTGCGCAACGGCAAGAGAATGGATGATGTAAGGTTCTCCGGATAAACGTTCCTGGCCCTGATGTGCAGCTACCGCCTCCCGATATGCCTTTCGTACGATCTCCAGGTCGGCATTGGGAAAGTTTTTTTTGAGAATTTTGAGTAATTTCAAGAAGTTACTGCGCAAAATAAGGTTCCCGTACAAATTATGGTGAATAAAGTAATCTTGCAATGTTGCATGTACTAAAATTTCCAGATAACCCTGAATTTGATTTTATAAGATAACAATATCTATGTGTTGGGTATTTTACCATTGAATTAATAATTATGTCTTGTAATGGGCTTACATCGAGACATGCAGTTAATATCTTTGAAGTAATTCTAACATCTTACGATCCAGTAAATGGCCATGAAATGCTTCATATTCAACATCCTGGCGATTACTGTCCAGGATGCCAAAACTACCTCGAAAATTCCATAGTGCCCAGCCTATACCCGCACGGGCATATGATTTCAGACAATCTTCCATCCAGTGCAGTGTCACATCGTGCGGGGTATGCTGAAAGGCACCCCATTCTCCCACCATAACACCCACACCACGCTCCCGCAGGTCTGCCCAGTGTTGGTAGTATGTGTTCCACAGCCAATCGGCATTTTGCGTGATGGAGGTGGTGATCATTTTAGTATCTGGATCGATCACGATGGGCTGATTTGGCGCACCCCATTGCGGGTAAATGTCGATACTGTCATATTCTATATGGCCGTCCCCTATCGCAATATGTTTTAACGTAAGCCAATCCCCTTCGACGTTGTCCAGTATCAACGTGTGCTTTCCAGGTGGAATGATAAATTCAACGGGCATGTCGTATATATTTTGATAACAATTGTATTCGGGGCGATACACCACCTCTTTCCAGGGGCCTTCACCTGGACCTGGGGTAAATACCTGACTGTCAATAACTTCGTCCTCTTTTATCAGGGCCAATCGGGCAGCCGTGGAAACGGTGCCAACCATAACAGTAAGGGTGACGGGATGGTCAAAGTCACATTGTATGGTTAAAGGCGCATGTAATGCCGACTGCATGGGGCCATACAGGAATCCACCGCCTATGCCGGGTATAGGCCATCTTGGTACAGGCCAATTATCAGAACCGGTAATCCAACTTGCCCGGTAATGGGAAATGCTTGCCGGTTCATAGCCCCGTGTAGCCTGAGCGACTCCCAAGGGTATAGCCTCTTCAACGATAAACTTGCCCCATTCAAGCCCATCTATGATGACCAGACGCTCCGGGTCTACTGCTCGTATGGCATCCAGAATCTTTGAAACCACCTGGGTATAGGTGTTCTCATCGATGCCATGTGGCTCATTAAAGAGATTGAAACTCAGATGTGAGTTGGGAATATCCCTGTAACGCCGGGCAAAATGCTGCCAATGGAGTGCGCAAACACGCTGTGCCTCTGCATCTTGCCAAAGGTTTGTAGTTTCTTTTGGTTCAGCAACGGTATGACCAGGCGCCCGATGAAAATTTAACGAGACATGGATATTGTATTTTTCGCCATAGGATATAGCTTCATCTATTTTCAATAAGGCCGTGTCATCAATTTGCTCCCAGTCGTTATCAAGAATCCAGAAACGATAATCCATTGGAAGCCGCACAAAATTGAACCCCAATTCGGAAATTAACTGGAAATCTTTCTCCTGATAACCAATTTCATCTGTCCAATCTCTATGAAACAAGCCTAAAAGATTAAATCCACGCCATTGCGGCAAGTGGTCAGGAGATGCTTCTGGTAGGATAGACGCTGTGGCGTTCTCTTGATTCTGTGTACCATTCAAAAAGCTACATAGAATTAGTAAGCAATTCATGAGCATATTGCTGTTCTCCTGATGTTTTGGGATCAATATTCACCAAAATAATGGCTATCGGATAAAATTTTATCCTTGATTTTCTGACAACAGTTCAGGGATTATATCAAAGGTTTCATAGCTACAATTAATTGATGATATGAAATTACCCTTTGCAACTTATTTTGAGTATACTGGGTTGACTATTTTACTTTTTTATGTGAATACGTTATGCTGAATGCACCTCATAGCAATGTTATTTGGGGGGAATCACAAGATAGTGATCTGTTTTGGTTCTTATTTCAGTCAATACGTAACAATAATTGTCTCAGTTACAAGTTTACAGGAGATTTTGATATGTCTGAGAAAAGCAGGGGAAGTATGACACGCAGGCAATTTGCGCAAACAACAGCAGCCGCGGGATTTGCCATTATGGCCAGTCGTTCCGGTATTGCGCAAAACAATGTGGATACATTGAAGTTTGGTGTTATAGGAACAGGTGGCCGTGGGTTCGGTGCTGGTCTTAATATGTTGCAAGGAAACGACAACGTCAAGTTGATTGCTCTTGCCGATGCCTCGGAAGGCAATCTTCGCGGTAGTCGTGAGCGGTATGAAGCTATTGATGATCCAAATATTCGCCCGAAAATCGATATTACCGACGACAAGTGCTTTGTTGGGTTGGATGCATACAAAAAGCTACTGGAAACAGATGTCGACATCATTGTCCATGCAACACCACCTTATTGCCGCCCGGTACATATTGAAGCAGCGGTAGACGCGGGCAAGCATGTTTTCACCGAAAAGCCTGCCGCGGTTGATCCTGTAGGCATCCGCCAGTTTATGCGTGCGGCCAACAAGGCTGAAGAAAAAGGGTTGTCATTTGTCAGTGGTTTCCAGCGTCGGTACCAGACCTCTTATCGTGACACCGTTGCCAAGATAAAAGATGGTGAAATTGGCGAAATCATGGCTGCACGTGCGTATTGGAACGGATCACTGCCGTTTTCACGTGAGCGGAACGATGGAATGACCGATCTTGAGTATCGTCTGTACAACTGGTATAACTACTGCTGGCTTTGTGGCGATAATATTGTCGAACAGCATATCCACAACCTGGATGTCATCAACTGGGTTATTGGTGCGCCACCTGTGGCCGTTATTGCATCCGGGGGACGTGCCTGGAAACCTCTTGAAGAGCGATATGGCGATACCTGGGACAGCTTCTCCTGCGATTTCGAATACGCCAATGGTGTTCATTTGATCAGTATGTCACGTCACTGGAATAACTCACACAATGCTGTGTTTGAAGAAGTCACTGGTGTCAATGGCAAGAGCAGTTGCCGTGATATGGCTGAAGATGACGTCGATCCCTACATCCAGGAGCACGTGCATCTGGTACGCAGCATCCGGGGTGAAGAACCTTATCTGAACGATGGTATTAAAATGGCTGAAAGCACCATGACCGCAATAATGGGCCGAATGGCCGCTTATACCGGTCAACGTATGACCTGGGATGAAGCCCTTAATTCAGATTTGAGCCTGGTACCAGCAGACTTGTCCTTTGACAAGGATTACCCAGTCGGCCCGATTCCTGTACCTGGAGCATAATCTGCCTTTGTAACTGAATCTGCTGATAATTTATGTAACGTATCATCTTGTATGGACGCATCATCATAGAATATTTAATTCTGAGGTGCGTCCATTTTTAATTGATAATTTTTGGTTACAGTATCGCCTGAATTGGTTAGGATTATATGCCTGAACTGCCTTTAACGCCGAATCATATGCTGGGTATTTGCCCAGACAGACCATTTCGCATTTTGCAATTAACCGACTTCCATTCTGATGTCAGTGAAGTGTTAAATGAGCAGACGCGGGCTCTTGTACTGGGCTTGGTACAAAAGCATCAACCGGATTTTCTGGCAGTAACCGGTGATATCTGGTGTGGTGATACGCATCCAGATGCAGCACCAATGTGGATGATGCGTGATTTGGCATTTTTGGGTTCATTGGGGGTTCCCTGGGCATTGATCTGGGGGAATCATGATTATGCCTGGAATATCAACGATGCCTGGCGAAGTATTATGAACACCCCAAACTACCAGGCACCGACAGCTTTTAGTAACAATCATTTTCGTATCACGCTGGTACCTGATGGTCATGATTGTCCTGTCTGGGATATATATTTTATACATTCAGGACTCCAATGGAATTTACCCGCAGATTTTGAGTGGTTGGAAGCAAAGGCAATGCAGTTGCGGGAAGCCCGGGGACAAATTCTTCCAAGCATTGTTTTCTTTCATATCCCCTTGAAGTGTTACCAGGACGCGGTGGATAGCGGCAAGTACACCGGGATCGCATTGGAGCCTGTTCTGTGTTGGGGCGATGAAGCGGGCACAGGAGCGGATATCATCAAAAGCATAGGAGGTGTACGAGCCTGTTTTTGTGGACACAGTCACCGGTGCGACTTTCACTTCTTGGAGGGTGATGTTGTTTTTGCCTATGGGCGGGTAACCGGGTATGGCGGGTATGGTGAAGACATGCCCAGAGGGGGCAAACTGATTCAACTGAACCTTCAAGACAGTACGGTAACCTTCGAAACTGTGTTTTAGCGTAATAACGTATCAAGTTATGTAGAAGGAATGAAGAGCATACAAAAAGAGAAGGACGTCCTTGAACATCCCTGTTCGACGTCCTCCTCAGACCCAAGAATCCTGTAACAATGCACTGCCATCCACGAGTGAACACTGATATTCGCAATCTTCACCGGCATTGCTCAGGAAATGTGACCTCCGTGTCCATTTAAGCGGTTTGACCTCCGTGTCTTGCCGTCACTCTATCCTTATCGGCAATCTGGAAATGATTCTTTAGCGTTGAAACCGTTCCCAGTGTATAACTTCCTTCAAAGTGCGTTTTTGTGGATTTGGGATGGTTTCTGGGTATCCCACCGATATCAAACTGACCAGCTTGTAATTTGCAGGTATTTCCACCAATTCACGAATTGGAGCGGTGTATGCTTTCTTGTCACCTGCGATCCAACATGCCCCCAGACCCAATGCACTTGCTGCCAGCAGTATGTTCTGGGTGGCAGCGCAACCGTCTTCAAGGTAGTAGGTTGAATCTTCACAAAACACGAGTATACAAACTGGAGCATCCTCAATATGCTTTCCATGATCGGTGGCCAAAGCAATGGTACGGCGCTTATCCGGGTCCGTCAC
>Ga0334884_1002493_pt1:0-7500 | contig 23249 bp, 16 predicted proteins | sample GraSluR1_MG_7_FD_207215 | JGI IMG/M metagenome (GOLD analysis project Ga0334884, IMG submission 207215) | Sludge microbial communities from methane-producing bioreactor in Wageningen University, Netherlands - Granular Sludge_12_05 R1 | ecosystem: Engineered > Bioreactor > Anaerobic >...
GGGTAGACTGAATGCAGCGTTCGGCTATTACGGCCGAATCCATGAATTTTGCTTGACTGCTGAAAATAACTCCACCTGCTCGAATACTTAGTTTTTCAGTCGATCGTCATCAATTACTGATGTTACCTTGATCAGTTTGGGATTTAACCAAACTTTCCTCTTGCAAAAGTCAATTTGCATGGATATGAGTGTGCAAGTATTTGGGTTTATATGGAATTTATTCAGTAAGCATTCAACTCTCCGCTGCTTGATGTGTGATAGATGGGGAAGTTGTTCATGCCCGTTGCTTGGGGTGAGTTGTTCATTTTCCCCTATGCTGTTGTAATGCCAATGGGAATAGAGAAACTGAGTGACTGTCAAAACCATATGAAATACTTTTCGGAACACTTTCTTAGAAAAACGGCTGGATGCCGTTTCCTCCTGCTGGCGACTGGATATTTAAGGACTGTGATGATTCGAAATTACCAAAAAGACAACGATGAGCCGGGATCTGTGGACAGGCCCCTTACATGCGAGAATATTCATCATTACCTGTTCTCTGTCGAACAGCGGGAGAGGAGCTATGGGAGCCAACATTAAGTCGATTTTAAGTACTTATCTGAAGAAACAATTGAAGCTTCTTCCCGTTGGCTTATTTTCTTCTGATGTAGTCCGTTGTTTTGTTCTTTCGATTATGGTGGGAATCATTGCAGGCTTGGGGGCTGTTTTTTTTCGATGGCTTATAAAGATTTTTAATTTCGGGTTTTTCAGTACAGGTTCTGCGATGTTTGATTTCTTGGGTCGGTTTTATGTGGTTCTCCCACCGACAATCGGTGGGCTCCTTGTCGGATACATCATTTATTTTTTTGCTAAGGAAGCACAAGGAGAAGGGCCGGCGGAAGTGATGGAATCTTTTTCCGTTCGCAGAGGCCGTATCAGACCCAGGGTGTCCGTCGTCAAACTCCTTGCATCTTCGATATGTATCGGAAGCGGCGGTTCGGTGGGTCGCGAGGGTCCTATCGTACAGATTGGCGCCTCGTTCGGGTCAACTATCGGGCAGTTGTTCAAGCTCCCCGATGAATGGGTGAAAACGTTGCTCCTTTGCGGTGCTGCCGGCGGTATCTCTGCAACCTTTAACGCACCTCTTGGCGGTGTCTTTTTTGTAATGGAAGTAATCCAACGCCGATTCATGGCGCCGAACCTCGGATTCATCGTCATTGCATCTGTTACGGCAGACTTTATCGCTCATCATTTTCTGGGGAAACACCCATCATTTATCATTCCTTCTTATAGTATGACAAGCTACTGGGAAATAGTTCCTTATATGGTACTCGGTATTATTGCTGCCGTTGTTTCCCTTTGCTTTATACGTTTTTTTTACAAGTGTGAAGATTGTTTCAGGGGTTACAAACTGCCGGAGTATGTAAAACCGGCTCTCGGCGGTCTGATTGTCGGCATCATCGGCCTGTTTTATTTTGATGTCTTTGGAGTGGGGTATGGAGGAAGTTATGGTATCGGAGGCGTCTTTATTGAAAGGGGCGGAGTTGACCTTGCACTTGCCGGTGAGCTAAGCCTTGTTACTCTTATAATGCTGGTTGTCCTTAAGATTATCGCCACGTCAGTAACTATAGGCAGTGGTGGCAGTGGAGGTGTTTTCGCTCCATCGCTTTTTATCGGTTCCGTGTTGGGGGGTGCTTTCGGGATCATCATTCACAGTTTGTTCCCGGCAATCACTGCTTCAACCGTTGCAGAAACCTCCGGTGCCTATGCTGTTGTTGGAATGGGGGCATTCTTTGCAGCAACGGTGAGAGGACCAATTACCGCAATCATTCTTCTCTTCGAAATGACGCGAAATTATACCCTCATTCTTCCACTGATGACCGCTGTTTCAATCAGTATATTTCTGTCCGGTGCTTTTACCAGAGAATCCATCTATACAATGAGGCTCGTGCGACGGGGTATCGATATCCATCAACATGAAGAGGTCGATATCCTGAAATCCATTCTGGTGAGAGATGTTATGACAAAAGAAGTAGAAACGGTATCCGATAATATGATGTTGAAGGAATTGCTTGAATTTACCCTTTCAAGCAAACACGTAGGATTTCCCGTGTTGGACAGAAAAGGGTTGCTTGCGGGGATTGTAACTATCGAGGACTACAAGGAATTTCTGTTTGAAGAAGGTCTGGAAAATCTTGTGGTTGTGAAAGATCTTGCAACATCGAACGTGATAACGGTGACTGAAAATGAAAATCTGGCTACGGCTATGAAAAAGATTGGATTTAAGAACATTGAACAAATTCCTGTTGTGGATGAAAAGAATCCTCTGAAAATTATTGGGATTCTGTCCCGCCGTGATATTGTTTCCGCCTATAACAAAGTGCTGATCGATCGAAGCCTTGCAGGGGGTACCCATCGGGACGAAAAGTAAACTAAAACGAGTGGTGTTGATTTACGAGGCTTCCTCAAAGTATCAAACCGTTTGAAGTTCTATTTCATGCAGTAAAATCAAACGTCTACAGTTTATTGTTCAAATTCACCTTCACTGGAATCTATTCTGTTTCTTGATAAATCCACAACGTGCTTTAGGCAATTCAAAAACTCGCCCTTCGATTTGAGTCAATTGGATGTATATGCACGACTCGTCAGCTGGATTGAATGCAAATACTGAGAGGTTATGCAAGGAAGCGTTTGTGAGGTTCCCTCTCAAAAATGCATTTCTGCCGTTTACGAGAGCTTACATTCGTCCAACGTCATGTGGGAGTTCATAATCCGGACAAAACCCCAATGTCAAAAAAAGCATTTTCGCTATCTTGTTTAGAGTTATGGATTTCGTCTAATAGTAACTAATTGGCATATAAAATTTTTTTTGAGATTTTCCTTGTATCAGCCAAATATCGATAGTAAAAAAATGTTCGAAATAGGAAAGTGCAGGTATGAAAATAGGTAATCTTTTATTAGCTAACAATGTTTGCCTCGCTCCCATGGCAGGAATTACGGACCTCGTCTTCAGAACCATGGCGCGAAATTTCGGCTGCGAATTGTGCTTCACCGAGATGGTTAGCGCCAATGGTCTCATACGAAACGCTAAAAAGACCTACAGATATCTTGAGTCGTCAGATGCCGACAGGCCTCTCGGGGTTCAGATATTCGGCGCTGACCCGGGAATTCTTGCCGAAGCGGTGCGAATCGTTACGGAAGGAGGCGCGGACAGCATTGATATCAATATGGGATGTCCCGTAACTAAAGTATTAAAGACGGGATCCGGTGGCGCATTAATGAAAGACCCTCTACGGGTGGCCCGAATCGTGCGGGAAGTGAGAAAGGCAACGCATCTTCCATTGACGATAAAAATCAGAGCCGGATGGAAACGACATGGTATTAATGCCATCGATATCGCCGTTATCGCGGAAGAATGTGGTGCCGATGCCGTCATAATTCATCCTAGGACGGTCGAGCAGGGATTCAGCGGTTTTGCCGACTGGGATTTGATCGCCGGCGTGAAAAAACGTGTTGTCGTTCCGGTTATCGGAAATGGCGATGTGAGAGGTCCGCAAGATGCCAAAAGGATGCTGGATAGTACGGGGTGCGACGGCGTAATGATCGGACGTGCTGCTTTGGGAAATCCGTGGATCTTCGGGCAAACCGTCACGTATCTGAAAAAGGCCGGTCCAATTCAGGCGCCGACACTTTGCGAGCGCGAACAGGTTCTCAGGAATCATTTAATGATGAATGTACAACACTATGGTTCCGGCGTGGGTCTGAAAACCTTCCGCAAACACATGTTATGGTATACAAAGGGCTTACGGGGAGGATCTCATTTTCGTCAGAAACTGACTAAGATCCATGGTAGCGCGGAGTTGATTGAGGCGGTTCATCACTATTTTACTTCTCTTGAAACTCAAGAAGACCTAGAGATGTAGGGCAGATAGTAACCTCATGTAATCTTTGACGGAAATAAGATCTTGACTTTTATTCATCGGATTGGCATACTTTAATCGTTTAAAATTTATTTTTATTTTAAAAGGGGTTAAGGTCGGTTGTTGATTAAGAGATGAAAGGTGAAAATTGCGCTGTGGAATTAGTCAGATTTAATGAACTGGAAGAAAAGATAAAAAATATTATTGAAGAGTTTTCTGTTTTGAAAAGGAAAAACCAGGAACTGGAAGAATCCCTGAGGAATCGTGATGTGGAGCAGGAAGAACTGAAGAATGCCATCAAGGTATTACATGAAGAAAGGGATGCGGTGCGAATAAAGATAGATTCACTGCTTGCAATGCTTCAGAACATACATCCATAAAAACTGTAGGGAAGTACGTTTGAAAAAACGCTTTAATATAAAGGTAATGGGGCAGGATTTCTCGGTTTTAAGCGATCGAGGGGAAGAGCATGTAGCGGACGTTGTTCAATATGTTAACGACAAAGCAAAAGACATTGGTAGTGCCTCGAAAGATATTTCAACATTAGGTATTGCTATATTAGTTGCCTTAAATGTTGCGGATGAGTTGTTTAGGCTGAAAGAAGAAAGAGAAGACTTTTATAGCCTATTGGAGAGAAGATCTGAAAAATTAATTAACTATATTGAAAAAAAAACGTAAAGGTGAGGAAATTCCCCTGCGATGTTTGTGATTAATGTAAAGTTTTTGAGCCAACACTTTAGATCCGGGAGCCTTTACTTGTTAGTGGTGTGCAGGTCTGCCGTTATCCCGTCCAGGATAAATGCGGAAAGCCTTAAGCTACAATAGGGCACCCACCTTGGACTAAGGTTCAAAATCAGAGTTAACACGGCATTCGCGGGGGGCATTTTTTGGTTTTTTCGGTAAAGTTATTTTATCAGACTTCACAAGATATGCTGAGGCATTTCCTTCATTTCCTCTTCATCTAATCCTTCATATTCCTATTCCCATTAATCGATTATATAATGTTGTTGCAGGTACTTACTGCGAGGAGGTGGAAAACCAAGATGAACACTACTGTGATCGTTGTCATAGCGCTGGGAGCTGTCGCGATTGGAACGGTGCTCGGATATTTGCTCAGAAAAAGGATCTCACGCAAAATCTTCGAATCATCTGAGAACTTATCAGCACGAATTATCGATGAGGCAAAAAAGGAAGCCGAAACAATAAAAAAAGAAGCCATTTTGCAGGCAAAAGATAATCTGCTCAAAGCAAAGGCGGACTTGGAAAAGGAAACAAAAGAGAAAAAGGGAGAAATTGAGAGCCTGGAAAGAAGATTGCGGGCGAAGGAAGAAAACCTCGATAAGCGAATGGACATGCTCGTCCAAAAGGAAACAAATCTTGAAAAAAGAGAAAAGTCACTCATAGGGAAAGAATCACATCTGGAAAAAAGACATACCGAACTGGAAAAAGTTATCAATGAACAGCGGCTGCAATTGGAAAAACTGGCGGGTATTACATCAGAAGAGGCGAAAGATCACCTCATACAATTAATGAAAGATGAGGCGCGAAGAGATGCCGCCTTAATGATACGGAATATCGAGGAAGAAGCACGACGGACCGCAGATAAGAAATCGCGGGAAATTATCGCCTATTCGATACAGCGTTACGCAGGAGACTTTGTGGCGGAAAACACGGTTTCGGTCGTTAATCTTCCGAATGACGATATGAAGGGGAGAATCATCGGACGGGAAGGCAGAAACATAAGGGCTATAGAGGCAGCCACAGGAACTGACCTGATTATCGATGATACCCCGGAGGCGGTGGTTTTATCGAGTTTTGATCCTGTTCGCCGGGAGATTGCAAAATTGTCGCTTGAACGGTTGATCAGCGATGGACGGATTCATCCCGGGAGAATCGAAGATATTGTGAAGAAGGTTCGGACCGAAGTTGACACCATAATTAGAGAAACAGGAGAAAGTGTTTGCTTTGATGTTGGTGTTCATGACATTCATCCGGAATTACTTTATCTTATCGGCAAACTGAAATATCGAACGAGCTTTTCTCAGAATGTATTACAACACTCCGTCGAAGTTGCACAATTGATGGGTATGATGGCAGCAGAATTACAGTTGAATATTAAAGAAGCGAAACGGGCAGGACTTCTTCATGATATCGGGAAAGCGATTGATCATGAAGTTGAGGGAACACATGCTTCCATTGGAGCCGATATGGCGAAGAAATATGGAGAGAAAGACACTATTGTGCAGGCAATCGCCGCCCACCACGACGATCGTACCAATACGATTCTCGGGGTGCTCGTTCAAGCTGCGGATACACTGTCAGCGGCGAGACCAGGTGCTCGGAAGGAAATGCTCGAGACATACGTGAAACGTCTGACCGAGTTGGAGAACATTGCAAATTCGTTCAGTGGCGTTGATAAATGTTTTGCTATTCAGGCAGGAAGAGAAATTCGCATACTGGTTGAGAACGAAAAAATATCCGATACAGATGCCGTTATGTTATGTAGAGATATTATAAAAAAGGTGGAAACCGAATTAACATATCCGGGACAGATCAAGGTTACAGTAATCAGAGAAATGCGGGTATCAGACTTCGCCCGGTGAGGACGGGATATATGAAAGTACTGTTTATCGGAGATGTTATCGGTAAGCCCGGGAGGAGGGTTTTAAGGGATCTCCTGAGGCGGATCATTGAAGAAAAGGCGATAGACCTGGTTATTGCGAATTGCGAAAATGCCGCCGGAGGCTTCGGCGTCACGAGAGATATTGTAGAAGAGTTGTACGGATACAGAATAGATGTTCTGACATCGGGCAATCATATATGGGACAAGAAGGAAATCGATGATTTTATTGGAGAGTATCGAACGCTTCTGAGGCCTGCCAACTATCCCGATGGATCTCTCGGCAGAGGAAGTGTTGTGGTTGAAACCGATAATGGTGTTCCTGTGGCAGTGATCAATCTGGAGGGACGGGTTTTTATGAAACCCCTCGACTGTCCCTTTCGTACGGCGGAACGAGAAATTGAGAAGGTACGCGCCAAGGCAAAAATTGTCATTATCGACATGCATGCCGAGGCTACATCGGAAAAACAGGCTCTTGGTTGGTTTTTGGACGGAAGGGTCAGTGCTGTTGTCGGTACCCACACACATGTACAGACATCGGACGAAAGAATATTGCCGGAAGGAACAGCTTACATAACTGATGTCGGAATGACCGGGCCATGCGATTCCGTTATCGGAATTAAGAAGGATATAATTATCAGGAAATTTCTGACCTCGGTTCCCGCACGGTATGAAGTGGCAAAACAAAATGTGTGGCTCCAATCGGTTATTATAACGATTGACAATGAGACCGGGAAGGGGACTCATATAGAACGCCTGAACATGAACCCGGTCCATTGAATATGCTCAAAACGGAAATCATTATTAATATGGGAACTCTTCACCGCGTTCCATCTTCGAATAAAGCGGGTGGCGTATTAATTATGCGGAGCATGGTGGTTTAAAATACCGCCGCCCGGGATGTTGCTAAAAAACTTTTCCCCTCGAGGTTTGCAAGAACTCGGCATTCACAAAAACGTCAAAACGTGAGGTGACAGTATG
>Ga0334884_1002493_pt1:12500-23249 | contig 23249 bp, 16 predicted proteins | sample GraSluR1_MG_7_FD_207215 | JGI IMG/M metagenome (GOLD analysis project Ga0334884, IMG submission 207215) | Sludge microbial communities from methane-producing bioreactor in Wageningen University, Netherlands - Granular Sludge_12_05 R1 | ecosystem: Engineered > Bioreactor > Anaerobic >...
CAACCCAGATCGCCAGCTAAGGTCCCTAATACATGCTAAGTGGAGAAGGAAGTGGAAACGTCCAGACAACCAGGAGGTTGGCTTAGAAGCAGCCATCCTTTAAAGAAAGCGTAATAGCTCACTGGTCGAATGGGTCTGCGCCGAAAATGTAACGGGGCTCAAGCATGTAACCGAAGCTGCGGGATCTCGATTTATCGGGATCGGTAGGGGAGCATTCCATCGTAGGTTGAAGCCAGACCGTAAGGACTGGTGGACGAAATGGAAGAGATAATGCTGACATAAGTAGCGACAAAGCAGGTGAAAAACCTGCTCGCCGAAAACCTAAGGTTTCCTGAGTAAAGCTAATCTGCTCAGGGTTAGTCGGCCCCTAAGCCGAGGCTGAAAGGCGTAGGTGATGGGAAACAGGTTAATATTCCTGTACCACTAAATCAGCGTTTGAACGATGGGGGGACGTAGAAAGGTAGGCCATCCAGGTGCTGGATGTCCTGGTTCAAGCCCGTAGGGGGAGATCCTAGGCAAATCCGGGATCTCATTCAACCCTGAGAGGTGATGAGGAGAGATTTATCTCATAAACTGGCTGATCCTATGCTACCAAGAAAAGCCTCTAGTGAGTTGATTTGGTGACCGTACCGTAAACCGACACAGGTAGGTGGGGAGAGTATCCTCAGGCGCTTGAGAGAACCCTCGTTAAGGAACTCGGCAAATTAGCACCGTAACTTCGGAAGAAGGTGTGCCCCGTTAACGTGAAGCGATTCGCACGTGGAGCGTGAGGGGGTTGCAGTGAAAAGGCCCAAACGACTGTTTAGCAAAAACACAGGTCTCTGCGAAGTCGTAAGACGATGTATAGGGACTGACGCCTGCCCGGTGCCGGAAGGTTAAGGGGATTTGTTAGCCGTAAGGCGAAGCTTTGAACCGAAGCCCCGGTAAACGGCGGCCGTAACTATAACGGTCCTAAGGTAGCGAAATTCCTTGTCGGGTAAGTTCCGACCTGCACGAATGGCGTAACGATTTGGGCACTGTCTCAACGAGGGGCTCAGCGAACTTGATAAGCCGGTGAAGATGCCGGCTACCCGCAGCTAGACGGAAAGACCCCGTGCACCTTTACTATAGCTTGACAATGAACTTTGGTCTAATTTGTGTAGGATAGGTGGGAGGCTGTGAAACCGGGACGCTAGTTTCGGTGGAGCCAACCTTGAAATACCACCCTGGTTATACTGGAGTTCTAACCTAGGTCCGTAATCCGGGTCAGGGACATTGTCAGGTGGGTAGTTTGACTGGGGCGGTCGCCTCCTAAAGTGTAACGGAGGCGCGCGAAGGTTCCCTCAGGCTGATTGGAAACCAGCCGTAGAGTGTAAAGGCATAAGGGAGCTTGACTGCGAGACTTACAAGTCGAGCAGGTGCGAAAGCAGGTCTTAGTGATCCGGCGGTTCCGAATGGAAGGGCCGTCGCTCAACGGATAAAAGGTACGCCGGGGATAACAGGCTTATCCCGCCCAAGAGTTCACATCGACGGCGGGGTTTGGCACCTCGATGTCGGCTCATCGCATCCTGGGGCTGGATAAGGTCCCAAGGGTTTGGCTGTTCGCCAATTAAAGCGGTACGTGAGCTGGGTTCAGAACGTCGTGAGACAGTTCGGTCCCTATCTGCTGTGGGCGTAGGATATTTGAGAGGAGCTGTCCTTAGTACGAGAGGACCGGGATGGACGAACCGCTAGTGTACCAGTTGTCGCGCCAGCGGCACCGCTGGGTAGCTATGTTCGGAAGGGATAACCGCTGAAAGCATCTAAGTGGGAAGCCCACCTCGAGATAAGATATCCCTTCACGTTGGCAACAGCGTGACTAAAGACCCCTCAAAGACTATGAGGTTGATAGGTCAGTGGTGTAAGCACAGTAATGTGTTCAGCCTACTGATACTAATCGGTCGTGAGGCTTGGCCATAATTAATATAAAGGTCTCATTGAAACGCTTGGAATGATTATTCACGATATGTAATTGTCCTGCTATTATACAATAGTTATAGTTTTTTCGGTGGCAATAGCGGAGAGGCAACACCCGTATCCATCCCGAACACGGCAGTTAAGCTCTCCAGCGCCGATGGTACTGCATGGGAGACTGTGTGGGAGAGTAGGACGCTGCCGAATTTAATTTCAACCCCTTCATGAAAATGGAGGGGTTTTTTTATGAAATATTTTCCAGAACAACACGTCAAATGGACGGTGACGAATGAAAGCGAGGATAAAGAGGATGTAATCTCCCCACCTCATATTCTATGATACGCCGTCCCGTGGACCGGTAATTCACTTTACAAGATATATTTTGCTATGCTATATACCATAAAGCCTTGAAATCACTTTATAGGGAGTTTTGTTTACATGTCCGGGCATTCGAAATGGAGCACAATAAAACACAAAAAAGGTGCAGCAGACGCAAAACGAGGAAAAATATTTACAAAAATCATAAAAGAAATAACCATTGCTGCTCGAATGGGAGGCGGCGATCCCGAAGGGAATGCGCGATTGAGACAAGCCATATTGGTGGCAAAAGCGGAAAACATGCCGAAAGATAATATTGAGAGGGCCATCAAGAAAGGGACGGGAGAACTGGCAGGTGCCGCTTCATACGAGGAAGTCACCTATGAAGGGTATGGGCCGGGTGGGGTAGCAGTACTCGTTGAGGTGATGACGGATAATAAAAACAGGACTGTTGCAGAGGTGAGACACATATTCTCGAAGCATGGTGGAAATCTCGGCGAAAATGGATGTGTCGCATGGATGTTCGATAAAAAGGGAAGCATTGTATTCGATAAAAGTGAAGTGGATGAAGATGAACTGATGGAACTCGTACTAGAATCAGGAGGCGAGGATGTAAAAGAGGACGAAAGTCAATTCGAAGTAATCACCGATCCGGATTCATTCGAAAATGTCAAAGATGCAATCGAGCATGCCGGTTTTTCATATATACTTGCTGAAATCAGCATGGTGCCACAGACAACGGTAAAACTGGACAAACACAGAGCCGTTCAAATGCTCAAACTTATGGAGAAAATGGAGGACAATGATGATGTCCAGCATGTATATGCCAATTTCGATATACCCGACGAAGTGATGGAAAAACTGAGTCAGCAGCTGTGAAAAAGATAGAAGGTAAAAAGAACAGTATTTGAGGGCTCGTTGTTATTGGCAATGCTCGATGTTGAAAATAAAAATGAAGAGAAAACTGAAATGTTCAGGACGTGATGCCATATCAGAGAAACAATGATCGGGGAAGGGAGTTCCAGTAACCCAATCGGTGATGCAATGTCGTGTAGTAACAGCGAATCAGTAATCGTAGGTATAGATCCCGGTTCCCGTATAACAGGGTATGGCATTGTTAAAAAGCGACGGGGAGACGTTTTCCACATTGCTCACGGTGAAATAAAAACGGGAAGAGTCGAGCCTTTTTCGTCATGTCTGCAAAAGATATTTGATGCGTTATATGAAATTATACAGTTGTACACACCCGATGCCGTTTCTCTCGAGAACATTTTTTATGGTAAAAATGTAAAGAGTCTCGTGAGGTTAGGGCATGTTCGCGGAGTAGCAATTCTGGCGGCATCGAAGCATGGCATCCCGATTTTTGAGTATACTCCCCTTGAGGTTAAAAAAGCCGTTGTAGGATATGGAAGGGCAGAAAAAAGTCAGATACAGATGATGGTGAAGGCTATTCTCAAGCTTCATGAACAGCCCCCGGTTGATGCTTCGGATGCTCTTGCCAATGCCATATGTCATGCAAATTTTATAAAGGTCGATCCTGTCTGAATGATTGCCCGTATCAGTGGAATATTGTTACATAAATCAGTCGACTACGTGATCGTCGATGCGCAAGGAATCGGCTATCGTGTCTTTGTCCCCCTGACTACATACTATGAACTTCCTGAAGCAGGTGACACTGTTGCACTCAATATACACACAAGTGTCAAACAGGATGGGATTCATTTGTTCGGCTTTCATACGGGAGGAGAGAAGAACATATTTCAGTTGATGTTGTCGGTGAACGGAATAGGCCCTCGATTGGCCATGAACATTCTATCCGGAATATCTGCTGATGAACTTATACATGCCGTATCACAGGGCGATATAAGGCGGCTGGTTCATATCCCCGGTGTCGGCAAAAAAATGGCAGAGCGGATGATTGTCGAACTCAGGGATAAGGTTGGAAAAATTGAATGCGAAGAAATTGGCAGTGGTGCCGGTAGGAACACCGATGAGTGTGAACAAATTATGGAAGATGCTCTTTCAGCCTTGGTAAATCTGGGTTATAGGCGAAGTGCGGCACAGAATGTTCTTGATTCAATCATCGAAAAACGACCAGACACAATAACGCTCGATGTTTTATTAAAGAAGTCATTGAAAATTCTGGCAGGGTGATAATGCAATGACGAGTAGCAAAATCCAAATGTCAAATATCCACATTCTACAATGCTGCTTAATCGGATTTGTTATTTTATATGTTATTTGTTCTTTACTTTTGTTATTGGAAGGCTGTTTTATCAGTTATGAAAAATATGAATACGCGTGATACACTAACATCATCGGCACACTTGGAGGAAGATGCGGGATTCGAGTATTCGCTCCGTCCACAGACGCTTGATGAATATATCGGTCAGGAAAAGATAAAGAAGAACCTTTCAATCTTTATTGAGGCAGCGAAGGGAAGACGGGAGGCGCTTGACCATGTTCTGCTCTATGGTCCACCCGGTCTCGGAAAGACCACACTGGCTTACATTATGGCTGGTGAAATGGGCGTTGATGTCAAGGTAACCTCGGGACCGGTCATCGAGAGACCGGGTGATCTTGCAGCCCTATTAACCAATCTCCATGAACATGACATCCTGTTCATCGATGAGATTCATCGACTGTCCCATGTGGTGGAAGAAATTCTTTACCCTGCTATGGAGGATTTTCATATCGACATTCTTATCGGCCAGGGACCGTCGGCCCGTTCCATGAAACTTGAGATCCCGAGATTCACCCTTGTCGGTGCAACAACCAGGGCAGGGCTCTTGACATCACCCCTTCGGGATCGTTTCGGCATGAGTTTCAGATTTGATTATTATATGCCTGAGGAACTATCGATCATTCTGAAAAGGTCTGCTCATATCCTTTCGATCATCCTTGATAATGATGGTGCCGGGGAGATCGCCCGAAGGTCACGGGGGACACCGCGTATTGCAAATCGACTGCTGAAGCGGGTTCGCGATTATGCGCAAGTGAAAGCGGACGGAGTTATTACCAGATCTATTGCCGTTCGAGCACTTGAATCTCTAGAAGTAGATCATAAGGGATTCGATCATATGGACCGGACCATCTTGATAACATTAATTGATAAGTTCAACGGTGGCCCTGTCGGAATTGACAGTCTGTCCGCTGCGATCGGAGAAGAAAAAACGACCATTGAGGATGTTTATGAACCCTTTCTTATAAAGGAGGGTTACATTCAACGAACCAATCGGGGACGAATTGCCACACGGTATGCCTATGAGCATTTCGAAAGGATGTGGGAAAAGGATAAGCAGAAGGAATTCTTTTAAGTTTTTCGATGTCAATTTGCAATTTAGATATCAAATAACGGAATTCGCAAAAAGTAAGTCGTCCACCGGTAGCCACTTTGTCAATGGACATTTATGGTTTTGGATGGAGTTGTCATGAAAACATTACTCCATATCTGCTGTGCTCCCTGCACCATTTATCCCCTTCAAATATTGCGGGAAGCCGGTGATGATGTAACGGGATTATTTTATAATCCCAACATCCATCCGTATAGCGAATATGTGAAGCGTTTCCATACACTGCAAAAATATGCCACCGATAAAGAATTGCGCCTTATTGTCGGTCGGGACTACCCGATGGAGGAATTTCTGAGGAATATTGTCTTCAGGGAGGAACATCGATGCAGGCGCTGCTATTATGATCGCTTGCGATATGCCGCTCACATTGCGAAAAAAGGTAAGTGTCACAGATTTACAACGACGTTGCTCTACAGCAAATTCCAGAAACATGACCTGATTCGAGATATCGGCGATAGTGTCGGCAGGGAAGTTGGAATTCCTTTTTATTATGAAGACTTCAGAATCGGATGGAAGGAAGGGGTCGAAATTTCAAGATCGCTGGAGATGTACCGGCAACAATATTGCGGATGCATTTATAGCGAGAAAGACCGATTTTATAAGGATCACCCATTGCCAAAATCTTTAATATCCCGCCGTGTAGCGCGTTATTAATGTCCATTGCGTGTCTTTTGCGCAACACATAACAGAATATACATGCTGACGATTGTCAGTAGCTACTATGTCCCATCATGGGTTGAGCGCAATATGTAAACAGTATTCAATATGTTACGAATATGCAGTGAATAGCATTACATAATGCATGCTGTGGTACGATAATTGCTGTTAATTACGATACAATTGAACAATACGGAGTGCTTGTATGTACTTACAGAAAACAATCAGGACAAAAGTAAACTGTGACGGTATAGGATTGCACACGGGGAGAAAAGTCAGAATGACTATCAAGCCCGCGGCCGCTGATCAGGGAGTTGTTTTTGTCAGAAAAGATATTAGGGGCAATAATATAATCAAGGCTGAACTTACCAATGTTTCGGATACAACACTAGCCACAACCCTCGGTACGAACGGAGCGACCGTATCCACGGTCGAGCACCTTTTGTCCGCCTTTTCAGGTATGGGAATCAGTAATGCAACCGTGGAGATAAATTCGTTTGAAATCCCGATAATGGACGGGAGTGCTCTTCCTTTCGTGGATATTCTGAAAAATATCGGCGTTACAGTTCAGGAGAAGCCAAGAAATTTTATGGTGATAGAAAAGCCCGTATCGGTGAGCGATGGCGAAGGTCAGGCCATGTTGATTCCATCACCGGAATTCAAACTTACATATGATATCGATTTTAATCATCCTGTTGTGGAAAAGCAGTCATTTCATATGGCTTTCAGTCAGGATATCTATGAGCGTGAAATATGTGCTGCCCGAACATTCGGATTTCTCAGGGATGTTGAATATCTTCAGGCGCGAGGTCTTGCCCTCGGAGGATCGTTGAAGAATGCCGTCGTTCTTGATGATGAAAAGGTTATTAATAAAGAAGGTCTGCGATGTCCTGACGAGTTCGTCAAACACAAGGTCCTCGATGCAATCGGTGATCTCTATCTTCTCGGAATGCCGATTATCGGTCATTTTATCGCCTATAAATCGGGGCATAAACTGAACAATCTCCTGCTTCGGGAACTCCTTGTCAGGAGCGACTGCTGGAGAATCATTCAATACTGCAATGGAGAGGAGCACGAAGAATCAGTGGATGATCTGCATTCATTCTGGGCAAGCGTGGCCTCCGTCCGGTGATGATGAGTCCGGTAAATTTGATAGCAGCATTATGTCATGAAATGTCAATAACATAATGCTTCCATATGCATGAAATAAGTCTTGCTTTTTACCCCTCCCTTTTTTAAAATAACAAGTTCTGAAATCACATTTTCTGAAGGAGATCATCGAGAAGGGATTCCCATGTCCAGAATAAGTCTTCGACTGTTATGCATGCTGTTTATGTATCTGTTATGCTGTCAACCTTCACTATCTTGTGCGGAAGATGCTAAAATTACAAATTTTATCATTACAAACACGCCTGAGCATCTTATTATTTACTGCGGGGTAACTAATTATTTTACCAAAAAGATGGAAGACGCCATAATGGCAGGAATACCGATAACCTTTACGTTCTATGTCGAGTTGCGCCGTGAACGACACTATTGGTTTGATAAGAAAATAACCTCTCTGAAAATAAAACACACCATAAAGTACGATACCATCAAAAAGATTTTTTATGTCATACATAATGGGAATACCAAAGAACCGGAACAGTTTGGAGATTTTAACGGAGCCAAGCGTGCAATGTCGGATCTGAACGGGTTTATCGTTTCCTCCATGAAGGAACTGGAGAAAGGAAAAAATTATTACGTCAGGGTAAAAGCGGAGCTGGACAAGGTTCGCCTTCCACTCCATATGGAGTATGTGTTTTTTTTCGTTTCTCTGTGGGATTTTGAAACGGATTGGTATCGAGAAGACTTTATCTATTAATGCAATGGTGACGCAGGAACAACTCAGAAATCAGGAAAAGGAATGGAATCGACGGCGGCGAGAAAGAATCATCATTCTCATAACCGTCATCGTTGTTATTCTGCTTACCTATGTGGAAAGCCATCTCTCACGGCTTGAAGAGTTTATCTCCATATCAAATGACGTTCTCATATTCGGTCTGATCAATATCAATATCATTCTTATTATCCTTCTCATTTTTCTCATTGTCCGAAATGCCGTCAAGCTCATTTTTGAGAGAAGGCGCGGAATTATCGGTTCGAATCTTCGGACTAAACTCGTTGTCGCATTTGTCAGTTTGTCCCTTATTCCCACTGTTGTTCTTTTTTTGGTAGCGACAAAGTTTCTATCCAACAGCATTGAAAACTGGTTTAATGTGAAAACGGGTGTTGCCCTCAGTCGTTCACTCGAGGTAGCTCAAACCTATTATCAGCAAACGGCGAACAACGCCATGAATTATGCACGTCAAATAAGTGCTGAGATATCGGATAACATACTGTATGAAAAAGAAAGGGAGGACTATCTTGAAACGCTTCTTGAGAAGCGTCAAAAAAGCTACAATCTGGGATCGGCTGAAGTTTATTTCGACAACAGAAAAGAACGATTATTCAGTCGGAATGAAAATAATCCTGATATACCGCCGTTGCAATTGACACCGAAAATTCTGGAAGATGTTTTTATGGGCAAGGCTATCTCGACGGTACAATCGATCGGGTCAGGAGATCTCATCAGCGGACTTGCCCCCGTTTTTTCAAATTTTCAACCGAGAGAAGTCATAGGTGTTGTTATTGTGAGTTATCACATGCAGAAAACCCTCGTCGATAAGATGGCGATCATCGCCAAGACGAATGAGGAATACAAACAGCTGACATTACTCAAAAATCCAATAAAATTCAGTTATATCATTACACTGTCTATCGTCACTCTTCTGATTATATTTTCCGCCACCTGGTTTGGTTTTTATTTGGCACGGGGCATAACCGGACCGATTCATGATCTTGCTGATGCGACGGAGGCGATTGCTCAAGGGGATCTCGATCAGCATATTGATGTTTTAGCGGATGATGAGGTTGGTGTTCTGGTTAACTCGTTTAATAAGATGACGAAAGACCTGAAGTTCAGCAGTGAGCGGCTGAAACAGGCAAACATTGACTTGGAACAGCGGAAAAATTATATGGAGACGGTCCTTAGAAATGTCTCAGCCGGCGTTATTTCCGTAGACCGTCACGGCGTCATTACGACAATCAACCGGGCCGCAGAGAGAATGCTCGGCATAAAGACCGAAGCGGTGCTCAATAAACGGTACAACGAAGTTCTTATTCCTGAGTATATGACATTGGTCCGTGAATTGTTAACTGAGCTGAAGGAAAGCGGTGAAGGTTCGATTGAAAAACAGATTCAACTGATGCCGAGAGACAGGATCATGACGTTTCTGGTATCAGTAACCATTTCCCGCGACAACGGCAATTATATGGGGCTTGTCATCGTCTTTGAGGATTTAACGCAGCTTCAAAAAGTGGAACGAGTGGCGGCATGGCGCGAGGTTGCCCGGAGAATAGCTCACGAAATCAAGAACCCCTTGACACCGGTTAAATTATCTGCCGAAAGATTACAACGAAAATACGGAGATAAAATCGAAGGGGAAGATCGGGCCGTATTTCAGGAGTGTACTAGAACCATTAGCAATCAGGTTGAAGTACTGAAGAATTTAGTCGATGAATTTTCACGGTTTGCACGAATGCCCGTTACGAAACCTGCTCCGAACAACCTGAACGCAGTGATTCATGACTCTATCATACTTTTTCAGGATGCTCATAAGGAGATTACCTTTGATTTCAGAAAGGATAATACTCTGCCGGAGATAAAAATCGATGCCGAACAGATAAAACGTGTCATGGTTAATTTGCTTGATAATGCCGTCGAAGCGGTTTCAGCTCGGAACGGCAATGGTAAAATAGAAATCAAAACATCATGTGATAAAAGCTTTAAAAAGGCGAAGGTGGAGGTTATTGATAACGGCGTGGGCATATCGCCCAAGAATAAGGTGAAGGTGTTTGAGCCTTACTTTTCCACAAAGAAATCGGGTACGGGACTCGGCCTGGCAATTGTCGACTCAATAATTTCCGACCACAATGGGTCAATAAGCGTGGGAAATAATGATCCCACGGGGACAATTATCGCTTTTGAATTACCGATAACATAAGTGCTCGTAATCAAGGTCAGGTAAATATGTATAAGACAATTCTAGTTGTTGATGATGAAGATAGCATCTGTCAGGTGCTGAAAGGGATTCTCACGGACGAGGGATATCAAGTTGTTACGGCGGGGACTGGTGAAGACGCACTGAGGCTTGTCGATGAAGAATTGCCCGATCTTGTGCTGCTTGATATATGGCTGCCGGGAATTGACGGAATCGAAACGCTTAAACAAATGAAGGCCAAGCATGCCGCCCTGCCTGTTGTCATGATATCGGGGCACGGGACCATTGAATCCGCGGTCAGGTCGACAAAACTGGGAGCATTCGATTTTATTGAAAAACCTCTGTCTCTGGATAAAGTTGTTCTTACCGTTGAACATGCTTTCAACCTGGTTCGGCTTGAAGAAGAA
>Ga0334884_1002498_pt1 | contig 23204 bp, 19 predicted proteins | sample GraSluR1_MG_7_FD_207215 | JGI IMG/M metagenome (GOLD analysis project Ga0334884, IMG submission 207215) | Sludge microbial communities from methane-producing bioreactor in Wageningen University, Netherlands - Granular Sludge_12_05 R1 | ecosystem: Engineered > Bioreactor > Anaerobic >...
ATCAACGATGCTTTTTTTTGTGTTTCCTTAAAAGGAAGGAACAACCCGGATAAGTTAACGAAGCAAAAACGTCTTGCTTTCAGCATGTGGCGTGAAGATGATGCCAGGTACACATTTTCTACAACCATTGCGAAAACGAACCCATCCGCTGGCGAGGTTGTATTACACCACACCAATGAATTTGACAGAATTCAGTCCCGCGCTCATTTTAGAATTCGTTTTCGTAAAGAAATCTTGATTGAGGTGTTAAGTGTTCAGGATTCGAGCAGTTTTGCTGCATTGATCAGCAGCAAAGTAATACGCAAGTGTCAAGGTGAGACATATAGTCTGAGCGCTGGTGGTATCTCATTCGTCATTGACCTCATCGTAGACCCTGGAAATATGATACGCATACACCTGCCTTTACTGGAAGATACAAATCCACTCTCCCTTGATGCACGTGTTGTTGGTTGTTCTGAAATGGGAACAACCAAGTATCTCGTTCGTTGTGCTTTTGTAGGTATCAGTGACAATGCACAAGAAACAATTTCACAATTTGTATTACAACGTCAACAAGAGCAACGGGCAGCCGAAGAAGCACAACGACAAAATATAAACCCGGAGTAGTATTACTTTGCCCTTGATATTTCAAGCCTGGAAAGGCATCAAAACCAACCAGCATATCGTATTTTCATTTATATTGGTATCTGCAGCAATCACGCTGGCATTCAGTAGTTTAAATATTGTGCTAAATAGTTTTCTGGAAGAAGATGCAGAAATCATTCCGGTATGGATGTCCGTCGCACATATTTTTTTCGACCTGCTGAGTTCAGCAGTATATGCTGTATTTTACACCATCTTTTTTGGATTGCTTGGAAAAGAACTGGATAAACCAATCTGGAAGTATGGAAGTGCTATCGATACGCTGAAACGTTTTTTCTTGCCTTGGTTCATTATGGTTTTAGGAATCGTTACTTTAGTTCGGATGCAGGAAGGTATTATACGACTAGGCTATGAGGCCGATATGTTTCTGTCGATTGAAGTGATCATCCTTTTTATGTATTTGTTCTCAGTTCCCATTGGTGCAAGTATTATGTTTATAGGACGGTTTCAGTGGAGTTTGCTAGGTGAAGCCATTACACCACTATGGCAACTTTTTTCGCTTACATGGTTGGTTTTACTGATAAATTTTGGACAATATATGTTGCTGCAAACCATGTTGTATTCGCTGCAAAGCATGTCGATACATACACCAATTGCCATGGCTATTATTGATATGCCCCACACCCTGTTAAATATTTTGGCCTTTGTGATGTGTTGGGAAATCCTGAAAATATATCGAAATCTGAATTTGGGCAAAGGTGAATGAGACTTTGACAATCGTCATGCTTTTCTATAAAAGGCAAGATTAAAGCGCTCAATACTTTTTTACGGTATTGAGCGCTGTCGTTACGTAACTTTTTGCTGTGGGTTCTAAACTTTGATTACATGAATCAAAAAGCCTGCTTGTGTACCCTATATATAATAAGTCAAGAATTTCTGTCTTGCTGATAGCAATACACCAATCGTAAATAATAAAAAGCACAGTAGGGTGATTGTATTTGAACTGCTTGCAGACAATGCTTCAACCACCAATACTGTATGTGTTTTAATTACAGTGTCATTGTCATCAGTGACTGCGACAGCGTATTCACCACTGTCTTGCATGGTCAATGAAAGCAGTTCCAGGAAGCTGTTGATTTCACCAACAAGTTGCTCTCCGTCTTTCCACCATTGATAACTCACTTCTCCCACATTACCGCTCACGTCGGCCCACAGGGTAATATCATTACCTATGGCTGCTATGCCAGGTCCGGCTATGTTTACAATTACAGGACATAATCCTGGTTCAAAATCGGGATCATCTGTCAAGGCTACCCAGTCAATGGTAACGACCATATCCTGGAAATCAGGCCAGGCACCCCCATTCTCATGGAGTTCGTTATCTGGAATGTCCAGGCGAAGCTGCGTTAAAGTCCAAGATTCTTCATCCGGAGATTCATCCAGGTAATTCAGACGGAGAATTTGCTCACCATTATCTACACCGGTAAATTGCGGGCGAATGTGCCCTGCACCTTCACGGAATGAGAAAACACCAATAGTAAAGGCGCGAGGCGCGTTTTCGACCGTCATCTTAATGGCTAATTCGGGGAATGCCTCCATGTCATGAGATAAGCCAGCAACAGCTATGTGCGGATCGTAGGTACCGGGCGCTTCCGCGGCTTGATTCACGACCATTCGGCTGCCAACCCAGGTAACCGGACTCTGGTTAGCATTAAACCAGCCTTGCAGGCCATCACAGAAATCCCAGACCAAAGGCTCTGGCTCGGCGGGTTCTTCAAGTGCATTCACCAATACAAAATAATTGGAACGACTACCGCATTCTGGAGGTGGTAATTGTACTGTTCCTGCACTGAATACACGACGCCATACTTGTCGTGTAGGGGCATCGGTATCTTGTGGCAGATGAATTAATCCCCCAGTATTGTCCCAACCTTGGTCTGCCAGCCACGTTGCTTCAGTACAACGGTCATCCCATGCGACAAACACTTCTGAATCACTTTGTATGTCAAAGGACAAAAAAGGATTCTGTGTTGAGCCCCGATCTACGTGGCTTGTTTTCAGGCCTTCCATGCCACGTAATTCTTCCGGCATTTCTGTGATGAGGCGTTGATCTCGATCGGGATGTGGAAAGGAGCCAACGTCATAGGTTGTCACAAAATACATTTCGGAATTGTCAGTAGAGGGTGGAACTATGTTTTGAATGTTTTGCGCAAAGCTGTACTGTGCCAGTAATGTGAGACATAAAATTGTTGCCCATGTTGACTTCGTGTGCATTTTTTCTCTCCTTATTATTGGATTTCTCTCCAAAACACTATCAAAAAATATTTGACCTAAAAAGTTTATTGGCTTTAAACTACATAAAGCAAATTTATCGCAGTATTGTTTGTTGTGTCTTACTTCAAAAAACTATAAATACAAAAAATAATATTAAACTTATTGGGTTTTGCTGGAATTTTAGGTTTCTGTACGTGTGGTAGGCTTTTATGGAAATGTACTATTTTGCTTAATCTATGCAAAGGCGTATTTTTTTCAAGTGATATGGAGATAAAAATGGAGTTTTTCAAGTTTCAACAACGTATTGAAAAATCCATGAGCATACCAACAGAAATAAACGGAGAAAATGTTTGATGCTGTATTTCAATGAGAAATACATATAGTAAAGCAGAGAGATATAGAAGTAAAGTTATGAATTATTAAACATACGTAGAATTGCGCTTGCTCAGTTTTTTGTACAAAGCACTGTATTGCTCTGCAATTGATTCTATAGAAAAGTGCTGTTTGATGTGCTGAATGATTTCCAGCTGCGTTTCGGCACTGTACCATCTGGGATTTTTTAGAATAGTAATCACCGCCTCGGTCAATGCTTTTTTATCTTTGCATTGAATGAGATATCCTGTTTTATCTTGAAGAACTATATCTGTGGTAATTCCATCGAGATGTGACGCTACTGCTGGAATTCCACATGCCTGGGCTTCAATAAGTGCATTGGGTAATCCCTCAGCATCAGAGGGCAATATAAAAATATCTGCCAAAGGCAGGAGTGTTTCTGGTGAATCACTTAAACCATAAAAATTAATGTAATTTCCCAAACCCCATTCATGTATCTGCGCACTTAATTTGTCATTAAAGGACTTTCCAGCATTTTTTGTTACTGGGCCAACCAGCAATAAGCGTACCTCGGGTATTTCTTTAACTACGTCTCTCCAGGAAGATAGCAAGGTTTCCAAGCCTTTGCGTGGCTCAATTCCGCCCAGATACATCCCGATCAATGTTGCATCGGGCCAGTTCATTTCATTCTGTAAGCACTCTTTTATAGATTGTTTAGTGTCTCTTGCCAGTGGCTTGAACACGTTGCAATCAACGCCATTGGGAATTAGGTGGACCGTAATGTTTGGGATTATTTCGGTCGACAAGATTTTGTGGAATTTGGATGATGTAGCAATGTAGGCATCCATGGTTTTAAACAGTCGCCATTTGATTTTTCCAAGGCGCGATGCGCGTATGATTTCTGGTGCTTCATCAGCTGGCAAGGTATACTTGAACAGGATCGGTTTTCCCAGTATTTTATTGGCAATTATTGCTCCCCAGGTTGCGCGGTTCAGGCCATGCAGGTGGATCAGGTCGTACTTCTTCGAATTAAACAGCAGCCATCGGAAGCATTGCCAGGCAAACTGTGTACAGGCCAAGTCTTTATTTGATTTCAAAGGTATGATATGGAGCCTGGAATTTTCTGATGTACTAGGATTGGGTGTTTTTGTAATTATAAAAACTTCATGTCCCAATTCGCTCAAGTTCTTCGCCAACAGTGTGGCCTGTCGACCAGCTCCGGAATAGTCTGGCGGGATATGTTCAGCAATCATACAGACCCGTTCAAATGTCTGTATTACCTGTTTCTGCTCAGACATGAATATCATCCGGATCAGGTTGGATACGTTTTCCCGGTAATACACCGCGTAATACCGCACGATCAAAGTCATCAAGCGTACCCAACAATAACAATACACCACAGTATACGGCTGCCCCGAGGGGAACCAGCAACAATATGGGAATAGACTTTAAAACCCATAGCACGATACCCATGATTAGTGCTGCAGCAAGAGGGCGTATCAATACAAGCAGGTAGTGTTTTAATGTAAGTTCTGGCAGGCAATAACAGCTCAACAGCAGCATTGCTATGAGCAAGGCTATTGATATTCCTAGCGAGACCCACAAAAGTCCTGTTATGCCAACCAGTGGTACCAGCCACCAGGCCAGGCAGATTTTCAGTACCAATGCAATACCAAACATCAATGCAATCCAGTTTTGTTTAAGGCGTGCACGTAAATAGAGGTCCGATGATCGCATCAGCATGTGTATGGCCAGCACCCAGGTAAGTAAAATTAACGGCAATGTCCCATCAAGGTATCTCTCACCAAAGAACAGGTTGATTAATTTTGGAGCAAGCAGTGTAGCACCTACTCCCATGGGAAGTGCTACAAGGGCCATGAACTTCATGAAACGTATCACAGCAAAAACTTGTGCTTCTGTGGATTCATTCACCTTTCGGCTAAGGATCGGGTAGGAAATACTTTCATGCAAATGTAAAAACGATATCAGCATATTCGAAAATCGTGTTCCAACAGCATAGATACCGGCACTTTCCGGAGAAACCAACAAATGCAAAAGCGGTAAATCTATATGATTGTTGGTTGTGCATAGAAAACGCATCAAAGCCATCCCCCGACGCCCACCCTGTTGAATGAGATAATGCCCTCCGGCTCGGGAAAAACCAAAGGTAAACGGGGTGCATACCCGCCGTACCGCGATCATGCAAATAATCCATTCCAGAGCATAAGCCAGCAAAAGAATGCACAGTAAGGTTGGAATTCCATAACCCAGCGATAGAGCAGCTATAGACGCTGCAACCGTGAGTAAATGGGTTGCCATGGTTAACCAGCTTAGTAGTTTGAATGCCTCATGTGCCGTCAGTACACCTACTTGCATACCAACCAGGGACCTTTCGAGCGCGGCGACTGCGGCCATTACTACCACGAATTGCAAAAGTGGTGGGTATCCCATCAGAAGTGCCGAAACCCAGGCCAAGGGTAATATGGCGAGAAAAAACAGGAACTGGATCAGCATACCCGTTGTCATGAGACGGTGTATACGGGATGGCTCTTGTGCCACTTCCCGCGTTATTATGTCGGGTATACCGAGGTTGATTATTCCGAGCAGGATAGGAAGTATGGACAGAAAAGCACCATACCAGCCATTTTCTTCTAAAGAAATGCTGCGTGACAGATAGGCGAAAAAAAAGACCGACACAAATTTCTTAAAAAGATCAGCCAGAATCATCCAGCTCATGTGTCGTCCATGTCGACCTATGTCCGCCACTTCCAGACCCCAATCTTTGTCGTTACATACTGTCAGATCATGTTACTGCAGTCCAACGAACAATATTGAAAACTTATTGTACCAATACACCTTAATTAAACAGTATACAACGATTCCAAGTATGTTATTAAAAAATTAATACTGAGAGTCGAGATTACCATGACTTCTCTTATAGGGGCTGGACCTGTTTTCAAGCATCGTGTTGGTAAAGAAAGTGTTCGCAGTATCAGTTTTTTAAAATGCGCACTGTTTTATATAGATTGAGCATCTGGGGGATACTTGATATCCAAATGCAATTCGTCCAATTGCTTGGGCAATACGGAACTCGGTGCGCCCATTAACAAGTCCTGTGCTTTTTGGTTAAGTGGAAATGCGATGACTTCGCGAATGTTGGGTTCATCTGCCAATAGCATAACAATTCTGTCCAGACCTGGCGCGATGCCTCCGTGAGGAGGCGCTCCATAATGGAATGCTTTCCACAATGCTGGAAACTTCGATTCAACCGTATGTTTATCGTAACCAGCTATTTCAAAAGCTTTTAACATAACTTCCGGTCGATGATTACGGATAGCGCCGGAGGACAACTCTATTCCGTTGCAGACAATGTCATATTGAAATGCAAGAATATCCAGGGGGTCCATGGTTTCCAGGGCTTCCAGTCCACCTTGTGGCATAGAAAAGGGATTGTGGGAGAAATCAACTTTCTTTTCGTCTTCATTCCATTCAAACATTGGAAAGTCAACAATCCAGCAAAAAGAAACAAGCGTTGAATCTATCAAGTCCAGAGCACGTGCAAGAAATCCACGTACTTTTCCCATCAATTCGTTTGTGGATTGACGTTTTCCTGCACCAAAGAACAATGCGTCACCGTCTTCCAGTTGCATGCGTTCCACAAGGGCTTTCTTTTCTTCTGCACTGAAAAATTTTGCAATAGGCCCTTTCATTTCACCGTCACGCAATGCCACCCAAGCCAAGCCTTTTGCGCCTTCACCTTTGGCAAACGTCTCTGCATCATCAAAGAACTTCCGGGTTTGTGCGGCTGCTCCTTTGGCATTGATAACTTTAACAGCACCACCAGAATTTACCTGGCTGCTGAAAACCTTGAGCTCACAGGTGGTAAAAAGGTCTGTACAATCAACCATTTCAAGTCCGAAGCGAATATCTGGTTTATCGGTGCCATATTTTTCCATGGATTCAAGAAAGGGGATTCGCGGAAATACTTCCGAAACTATTTGCTTTGTGGACAGTTCTTTGAAGACACGTACCAGCATATGCTCAAGAACCGTAAAAAGGTCGTCTTGTGTTATGTACGACATTTCCATATCGATTTGATAAAATTCGCCCGGGCTTCGATCGGCACGTGAATCTTCATCCCGAAAACAAGGCGCGATTTGAAAATATTTATCGAAGCCCGAAATCATCAGCAATTGTTTAAATTGTTGAGGAGCTTGAGGTAATGCATAGAAATGACCAGGGTATAACCGGCTTGGCACGAGGTAATCCCGGGCACCTTCTGGCGAAGAGCTGGTCAGTATTGGTGTGTGATACTCAATGAAGCCTTCTTCTACCAGGTGCTGTCGTATCAGGGCACAAGTTTTGGAACGCAAAATAATGTTCTGATGCATTTTTTCCCGGCGTAAATCCAAAAAGCGGTATTCAAGTCGCATTTCTTCTGGGCAATCTGTTTCCTGGTTTACTGGAAACGGTATTTGGTCTGCATGGGACTCCAGTTGAAATGCTTCTGCGATGATTTCAATTTCACCGGTTGCCAGATTCGCGTTAACCGTTTCTGATGTCCTGGGTACTACCGTGCCCGTGATGGTCACCACACTTTCCGGACGCACCCGGGCTGCTTCATCAAAAAACTCGAGTTCCGGATTGATAATGATTTGTGTCAATCCGTAATGGTCTCGCAGATCTATGAACAAGATGCCGCCATGATCACGTTTGCGGTGTACCCAGCCCGATAAGCGAACCTTCAGGTTCGTGTCTTCTATTCTCAATGCGGCACAGTGATGCGTACGATATGGGTGCATTTTATTCTTTCGTAATTAATTTGAGTTTTTGAGAAGAAAAATGGATAACTTTTCTGGGAAGAAAGAAGGCATATACTACCGTTTACAATGAATACCATTCAACATTTGATGAAGCGTAAGCAATCATAAAAAGCATTGTTAATCTTAGTTTCAGATACATGGTAAGCATGATCGCTGGATGACATAACGTCACATACTTCAATGAAGAATTGGATGTTTATATCTTAACAACCCGGGCTCAGTCGAGCAGAATTTGCCGTTCACGCAATTTGTTGATTATGGTCTTTACAGCCATCTCCACATCCGGTCGATATTGAAGTTGTACATCAATTGGAAATGATGTAAACACATTTTCTCCAATATTCACCACAAACAAGTCATTGGGTTCATTCATGCGACGCAGATTGTCCAGATCAAAATCATCCGCATCGGCAACTGTAGTAATCAGCATAATTCCGGCATCGGCCATAACACGCGCCAGATCACCAAGTTTTTGAAGATGTAATTCACGTCCCATTTCTCGTACACGATTATCGTGGTCCAATTCTTCAAAATAGTTGGATATACCGAAATAATAGGTATGGTAACCCTGTTCGAACAGTACCTGTTCCAATCGCTTTGCGACCCGGCGTTTACTGCATCCATACACTCCATGCAGGACAATAAGTTTGCCCTGGTTTCGGTTCCGTGAAGCGCGTTTCTCGCCCGATATGTGTCCAATTTCCCAGGTGAATTCCCGCTCGCGTATTTGTTCCATCATTACGGATTCATCATCACCAACTTCATCCAGGATTACACCGGCACCAGAAATTTCGTAGTCGTCGACAATAACGAATCGTCCGGTGGGCTCCAAATCATTGCGACGGTCATACGCTACGGGGCGTCGTGCTTCGATGATGATTTCCGCCACATCGTGACGATCAACCTGTTGCTTGCTTTCAACAGTGCTTAGTTCTGAGGCATCCAGAACACTAATCACGTCTGCCAATTCTGCTGGGACATTGGTGGCGCCGATTTTAAGTTTATATTGTTTCTCTTTAATCATCGGGGCACGTCCCATCCAGAAAAGATTGGCGCGGAAGCGACGGCTCACCAAGGGTTGGGGGTCTCCCTTTTTACACATCAATTCCCCAGCTTTTATGTAAATCTGAGCTGTTAAAGTCACCCCAGTTGCCTGACCTGCAACTGCTTCAGATTGTTGCGGAAGGTTAAAACCCTCGATGGTTTTGACAACCGATTCTTTACCTGAAGGCAGGAAAAGAACTTCATCACCCACCTTAATCACACCGGTGCTTATCGTGCCGGAAACAACCCGTCGGTCATCTCCTTGCGCGGTGAATTTATATATATCCTGTACCGGCATACGGAAAGTTTTGGCTGAATCGTCCCGTAGTTTCTGAAACGCATCCACCTGGTCCAGCACGGTCATGCCGGTATACCAGGGCATTTCCTCTGCATACGTAATGATATTTTTCCCATTTCGAGCACTGACAGGAATAATTGCTGTTGGATGTACACCCAAGCGGTCCAAAAAGGTCAGGTACTCATCTTGGATTTGGTTGAAGGTATCTTGACTGTACCCCACGATGTCCATTTTGTTAACCAGCACAGCTATTTGTTTGACACCCAACATAGATACCATGTAGCCATGTCGTTTGCTGTTTTCTTGTACACCTTCGCCCGCATCAATAACGAGTAAAGCTGCTTCGGCGCGTGCAGCGCCGGTGACCATGTTTTTTAGAAATTCTATATGGCCTGGCGCATCGTGGATAATATAGTTGCGCTTTTTTGACTTGAAAAAACAGCGTGCTGTGTCAATCGTAATGCCTTGCGCTTGTTCATTTTTCAAGGCATCTAAAAGAAATGCATATTCAAAAGGCCGTGCGTTTGCAGCACACATCGCTTTTACTTGCTCTAACTTACCTTCCGGCAATGAGCCCGTGTCTGCCATAAGGCGTCCGATAACGGTACTTTTGCCATGGTCAACATGTCCTACAATCACAACATCCATGTGGTCTCTGGTGGTGTTTTTGTCACGTGGCGCTGATTCAATTGCGGTAGTTGTCATATTAAATCTCTTTCTCTTGGAAATGCACCCGGGCATTCGTTCATGTTCGGGATATATCAGGATTCAAGGTGATATACAGCAACTCGGGAACTACATGTACCCGCCGCGTCGCAACGTTTCCAACCCGCCGCCATCGTCTTTGTCCTGGGCACGTCCCGAACGTTCGGCAACATTCGAAAACTTGCCACTTCGAAGCTCTTCGACTATTTCACTGACTGTAGTTGCTGTTGATTCCACAGGTGTTGTACAAGGCATACAACCGAGAGAACGGTAGCGTGTTCCTTCGCCCCGATCAAAATACAAATCCACCACAGGAATTTTCTCCCGTTCTATATATTCCCACAGGTTGAGTTCTGTCCAATCCAACAAGGGGTGAATGCGAACGTGCGAACCGGGGGCAAAGTCAGTTTTGTAGTAGGTCCAGAGTTCCGGGGGTTGATCGTCAACATCCCAGTCGCTCTCCTTATCGCGAGGAGAAAAATAACGCTCTTTAGAACGGCTGCCCTCTTCATCAGCACGCACGCCTACGATTACACCTGTATAGGGTTCCCGATTTTTATCTACTTCGTATTGGCCTGAAGTATGGTTAAGACGCCAACGGTCCCATTCACCAGAGAGCGTATGCTTGAGTGCTTCGCTTTTCAATGCTTTACAGCAGGACAACCGGTCTATGGCGCCATCAGGGAAGGTCTTTTTTTCTTGCAATGCCTTGATGTTTTGACCGTAGATCATGTTCAGGCCCCATTTCAGTGCCATTTCATCTCTGTATTGGATCATCGCCGGTATCTTGAATGCGGTATCAATATGCACCAATGGAATGGGTACATGACCGAAAAAAGCTTTTCGCGCCAACCAAAGCATGACAGTGCTGTCTTTTCCAATTGACCACAACATGCACAAACTCTTAAATTCACGATAGGCTTCACGCAATATGTGTATACTTTTGGATTCAAGTTGGTCTATTTGATCCATATTTGTCATCTCTTTCAATGTCTTGAACAGCTTCAGGGTAATAGTTTTTGTGTGGGTAGTGCGTTATTCAGCTACTGTTTCTCAGATATGCCGCTTAGAATTGCACATTACGACTCCTGCAAATCAGGGTGCTACTTTACAGAACATGGCAGAATAATGTTAACATTCCCAGTTGTAGTGCCAAGATGCCAAGTCGTACTTATTAGAACTTGTTATGGTGTGCTCTGTTATTCCCCAGTAACTTGCTTTATTTTATCATGTCAGAACTATCAGGTTCCAAAAAATCATTGTGCACCTTGATATTAAGTTTTTAGTGTTAATTCTGCAATGATGATTTATCTGATGGCAACAAAAGTATGAATGTGAGGATTCATTTATGAAGTCAATGATAATGTCTTTTGAGGGCCCGAATGCAGAGGCAGTGGCCCGTTATGTGGGAAAGCGTCTGACTGAATTAGGCTATCTGATTAAACAAGATGCATCCAATCAACTTGAGCTGGAAGATATTTCTGATACGGTAGATATCTCTGAGGCTAAAACCTGGCTAATCAATGCGCATGATTCGATAGATTTTGCTGGGGAAAAAATATTGGATGACTTGGAGGCTATGGAAGTTATTAATGTTGAACAAGTCGATATTGAATGTGAAGATGAAGAAGCAATACGCCAACGATTACAAGATTTGGGCTATATTGAATAACATGATATTTAAGAATTTGGTGCCATACACCTTGACAGGATTTATATGCAGGTCGGAATACACATACCTACAGAAGTAAACCCAACAGCGCATGAAGATATTCAGTACTTTCTGGAGAAGTTAGTCGCTGCTTGCTGTGTAGTACAAAGCAAAGTTCGGTTTACACAATTCATATCATCAGAACAGCATCAGGCCATTGAAGGATGTGAGCATGTTCGTATTGTAAATGCTGGTATTGGAAGTATTATCAACCGTAGTAATAAAAAGTTAAACCGTGCTCTCAAAGAATATCCAGTCAATGTCTTGTTGGCCCCCATGACCGAAATGCTTAAAGTCCAGGTACCGTTATTTTTATGTGCGTTAAATCTTGCGCGTTGGGAGCAAGCTCCCAACGATGATCCAGCTCCACTGAAACCAACAGAGGTGCGCGTATGGAAACGTTACTGCTTTCAGGCATCGCGTATCATGACTCCCACCAAATACCTGCAACGCCGTTTTTTAGATTTTTTTGAGTGCCCCTTGGATAAAATGCTGGTAAATCCAGTGGGTACAGATACTATTTTTCAGGAACCGACCCGTAGCATTGCACAATCGCCCTATGTGATTTTATATTCTGACACTTTGGCTCGCCCGGTAATGGGTCGTGTGCGCGCTGCTTTGGAAATGATAGCAGAGCAATGCCCGCACCAGGTTATCATTGTAGGTCCCGGGTATTCGGATGAACCCAGTAACTGGGGGTTGCGAACCATGCGTCTTGAGCAATGTCCCCCGGTGCAAATGGCCGGTTTGTATCAACATTGCGATGCGTTTATCTATCCCGGGCTGCATGATGGTAGTGCATTACGTGTGTTGGAAGCGATTCGTGCCGATGCGCCTGTGGTTGCTGCACGTTCCGGTGCCATTGAAGAAGTGGCAGGGGACATGCCGGTATATTTCAACCCAGGCAGCACCAATTCTATTATTCAAGCACTTCGAAAAGTAATCGACAATCCTGGTGCGCACCGTGAAGCGATGAAGAAGAAATCACGTCATTTGCTCCAAACACACAACTGGGAAACCTGTGCCTGGAAATTCCTGGATGCATTAAATCAATTTGAGCAAGACTGACCTATTGAGGAAAAACTACATGTCCAGGGCATCACTTCTGGTAATTGATGATGAATCATTAATGCGCGAGTATGTAGAAGAAGCGTTGATACGGGAAGGCTATCGCGTGTACACCGCCATGTCTGGTAAAGACGGCATTGAAGTGCTGCGCCAAAAGCACGTCGATCTGGTAATCACAGACCTGAAAATGACACCAATGGACGGTCTGGAAGTGTTGCGCCAAGTCAAGGCAGAAGACATGGATACCGTGGTGATTGTCATGACTGCTTATGGAACAATAGAAACAGCCATCTCTGCATTGAAAGGTGGGGCTTCAGACTACATTTTAAAACCATTTACACCGGATACCTTGAAATTGGCCGTCGACAGGGGGCTGGAACATCGGCGTTTGATGCAGGAAAACGCGTATTTGCGGTCTGAATTGAATCAAGGGTACGATTTCGACACCATGGTAGGCAAAAGTGCCCCTATGGCTGATATATACAATATCATTGGTAAAGTGGCAGACAGCAGGGCGACCGTACTTGTTCGTGGTGAAAGCGGTACAGGGAAAGAGCTCGTGGCCCGCGCCATCCACTACAGCAGCAAACGTAAAAACAATCCCTTCATAAAAGTCAATTGTGCTGCCCTTTCAGCTGGAATTCTGGAAAGTGAACTTTTTGGGCATGAGCGTGGCGCTTTTACCGGGGCGCACAGCCGTAAGATCGGACGATTTGAACTGGCAGATACAGGTACCTTGCTGCTGGATGAAGTCAGTGAAATTAACATTGATCTTCAGGCAAAGCTGCTGCGTGCTTTACAGGAACGTGAATTTGAACGTGTGGGTAGTACAGATACCCTGCAAGTCGATACCCGCATTATCGCAACGACCAACAGGCCATTAGAAAAAGCGGTTGAAGAAGGCCGTTTTCGTGAGGACCTTTTTTTTCGTCTGAATGTCATTACATTGACTTTGCCTCCTTTGCGAGACAGGCTGGAAGATATTCCAGACTTGATGGAGCATTTTTTGCAGCGTTCCCGCAGTGAAAACGGGGCATCTGTAGCTTCATTCGCTCCTGCGGTTGTTTCGCTATTTCGGAAGCATGACTGGCTGGGTAATATACGAGAAATGCAAAATGCCATTGAACGAGCTGTAGTACTTCACGGACATGAGGAGCAACTGGAACCCGAGCATTTCAATTTGCAATCGCTCAATGGAGGTGTGTTGCCTGAACAACCTGCGATACGACCTGGAATTTCAGTTGCAGAGATCGAGAAACAACTGATTTTATCAACCTTGGACTTTTGTAAGCAAAACCGTACCCAAGCGGCTGAAATGCTGGAAATCAGTGTGCGAACACTTCGAAACAAGCTCAATGAATACCGAAGCTCGGGCGATTTTACAGGTTGATTTTTTAGCTTCTACATCGTAACTTTATTCGTAAATGCCAAGATGCTGCTAATGTGTCACAGGCAAAAAATACCCGTCATGGGAAAGCATTGCCTCTCATTTCAATCAATACCCACAATTCCCCTCGGCTCAATTCCAGCTATCTCTCTTGGTTTCAAAGACTTGTGCCAAAAATCCCGCTTTATGTCAAATTGGCATGAAGGTTGCCTGTGCACTCATATAGAAAAATTTATGGAGCGCAGCATGAACATTTATACAGGGAAAGACACCAGCAACGTCTTGATTCACGCCATGCGGGTATCGGAGGCCACCCACAAACAACTGGCCAACAATATCGCCAATGTGGATACACCAAGGTACACTCCTGTAGAAATCGACTTTCGAAAAGCATTACAAGCTTCTCTTGAGGGGCGGGGCGGTATCGCTCTCCGCACGAGCCGACCTCGTCACCTTAATCCCCGTGAGAAATCCCTGACTTTCGAACGTCTTGCATATTTGTCAAAAAATGACTACAATAAAGTAGACATAGATGATCAGATGCTAAAGCTGTCTGAAAACACAGGCCGGTATAACATGTTCTCTAGTTTGCTTGTAAAACGATTTGAGCAAGCACGTAATATGTTACAAAGCTTGGATCGGTAGGTGACGATATTATGTTTGAGCCGATATCAGCACGCGAAATCGCCGCAAGTGGTTTAAAAGCACAGCGAACCCGGATGAATGTGATCGCCAACAACATTGCCAATGCGCAAACAACGCGAACAGAAGGTGGTGGTGGCGCATTTCGAAGGCAAATGGTTATGTTGCGTGGTAATCAGATTCGCCGTGGTGCGAATCCAGATGGCGTTGGCGTTCGTGTCACCCGGGTCGCAGAAGACCCAACACCATTTCGTACCGTTTTCGATCCAAGTCATCCGGATGCCGATGCATCTGGTTATGTTGCGTTCCCAAATATCGATATTTCCACGGAGATGGTAAATCTCCTGGCAGCGCAACGTGCATATGAAGCCAATATCGCAGTGGTTGTCTCTGGCTCACGAATGCGTCAGAGTGCACTTCGCATAATTGATCGTTAAGAGTTCAGGATGATATCAGTATGATCGATCCAATGAAAATCAGCAATATCCAGTCGCCGAAAATTAACCCAACGCAGATGCGACCCGCGCAGCCTACAACGGTTTCTAATGAAATCAGTGGCAAATCTTTCCGTGATGTGCTGGCAGAAACCGTCAGTGAAGTACAGCACCTGCAAAATGAGGCGGATACTACCATAAAAAAGCTTGTCGCTGGTGAGATCAAAGATGTTACAGAGGCTATGGTAGCCGTTGAGCAAGCAGATATGGCATTCCAGACCATGATGACAGTACGAAACAAGGTATTAAATGCATATCAAGAAATTATGCGAATGCAAGTTTAATGCTTACTGAGATATATACATTAAGTTATACGCTTAAATAACCGGATCGTATTATCGACCGGATACGAGTATAACATCCGGTCATAGCTAACCGGAATGGACGGTGAAGAAGGTGTGTGACAGGATTTGGGTGTCATTCCCAATCCTCAAGTGCGGAGGTTACATTTGAATCAGACAAACGGTCCAAACCGGATGAGTTTTTGGGAATCAATGAATTATTATACAACAGAATTCCTGAAGGCATGTTCACGCTTGGACAATCCTATTGTATCTTTGTGCCCAATGTCTTTGATATGCGGACATTAATAGTTTTTCCAGTTGTGACGGCGCAGTATTGGTATGGTATACTGCTTTACACTACTTTTCCGGAATCAAATACACTGAAATAAACTGCGGGGTATTATTTCGTGTGATATGCTGTGATAGGCGTAGAAGTGATTGATACGGCGTTCTGAATTAAGAGTCAGATGCTAAAATCGCCGGAAACAATGTCGCACTAAGTGAAAATGCAAGAGTAGCTGATTTGTAATTGCAGGGCTGGCATTTACATCGGTTAAGTTGATGTTGCAAACATGCGTATCAGCGTATCACTTTGAATTGTGCGGACATGGTCAGTGCGACAATATGAGGTGAATTGAGCCGTGGACTTCTTCCGCCAACTGTTTATAGGCATTTCAGACGCTTGGAAACAACTTTCCATGAGCGCCAGGATCAATATTGTGCTTGCTGGCTTGCTGGTAGCCGCGCTGGTCGGATATGTTGCTTTCAGTAGTGCCCGTCCAACATACGTCACATTATCATCCCACCTGGATGCCGCAGAAGCCAACCAGATCATTTCCATCTTGTCAGATAATCGCATACCATACCAGCATCGAGATGGATACGCCACAGTTCAAGTACCCGGCCATCAATTAAGCAATGCGCAATTGTTGTTGGCTGAAGCCAACTTGCCTGTTGGCCGTGGTAAATTGCCGGGTTTTGAGCTCTTCGATCAAACTGAGTTTTTAACCAGTCAATCACTGCAAGATATCAAATTTATGCGCGCTATACAAGGAGAGCTGCAAAGACAGCTTAATTTGTTTGATTTTGTAGACTTTTCTTATGTGCACATTCGTGAAGCACGCCAAGAGCTGTTTGCTGCTGAGCAGTTGCCTTCGCAAGCAGCAGTAACATTAAAACTTAACCGAAGGCTAACAGCCCGAGAAATTCAAGGTATTGTAAATATTGTTGCGTCGGCTGGTGGTGCGAATTTAAGTGCGAACAATGTTACCGTTGCCACTACAGATGGCGAGATACTGCACGCGCCGCGCGAAGAAGGTTTTGCCGTCCTGGCAGGCAATAAACTGGAATACATTACCGCACTGGAAAGCCAACGTGAAGCAAAATTGCGACAGAAACTGGAAGAAATTGGCGTTCGGGCCACAGTTAGCGTGAGTGCACGTATCCAATTTGATGAGGTAGAAACAACTTCGCGCCAGGTAACAGATGGTGCAGAGCTTAGCACGTACAACATTGCCACTAATATTTCCAGTATTGAACGGCTTCCAGAAGGTGCTCCTGGTGCATTGGCAAATGTACCCGAGGGTATGGTGACGCCGGGGGGTACTGAAATGTTAGAAGAAACGTTGGAAGAAATAATTAATTTTGAACCATCCTATACATTAACCACTACACGCACCGACCCCGGCGATGTGGCAAAATATAATGTATCTATGATTATTGAAGGCGAATATGTAGATGGAGTCGATGAAGACGGTAATCCGACACGTGAATATATGGGTTTAAGTGAGGCACGCAGAGAGGCATTTATTGCGTTGGCGCGTGCTTCAGTCGGTGAAGGATTGGAAGAAACAGAAGTGACCATTCACGATCATCCTTTTGACGTTGCCCGATTGACAGTGACTACACAGATTATGGATGAAGTTGCTGCCGAAAGGCAGCGAGAATGGCTCATGCAAACTGGTTGGACTGTTGTACAGATTCTAGGGATTTTAGTAGGTTTTTTCCTTGTACGGCGTTTTTTGAAGCGGGCCATAGAGCATCCAAAAGAAGTAGCCGAAGAAGAAAGCTGGGAAGGGCCATCCGCATCCACCGAGGACTTGCGACGGCAAGATGTTGCCATTGAGTTGGCAAGGCTGTCATCGCATGAACCTGAATCGATTGCGGCACTATTGCGTACCTGGCTGGTAGATGAAGAGGAGGACTAAAGACTGGTGGCTGAATCTTATAATAAATCTGCCATCAATCTCGCTGATATTCCCGGCAGGAAAAAGGCTGCGATTCTGCTTGCCTGCCTTGGACCAGAAAATGCCAGTCGTGTACTTGGCAAGCTGACCGATGAAGAAGTGGATCAAATCACTTTGGATATCTCCAGCCTGGGACGGATTGATGCCGAACTGAAGTCTGCCATTTTGGATGAATTTTTTCAAATGGCAGTTGCAAAACAATATGTTGCACATGGTGGTATTGATCTTGCCAAGGATTTACTGGAAAAATCCTTTGGGCCAGAGAAGGCGTTCGAAATCTTGACGCGGCTGCAAAGTAGTTTGCAGGAAGTGCCTTTTCAATTTTTACGTAAAGCAGATCCGTCACAAATCTCCAGTTTTATTCAGGAAGAACATCCACAAACGATTGCGCTTATTCTTGCGCACCTGCAATCAGCCACTTCGGCAATCATTTTGTCGACATTGCCACAAGCCGTACAATCGGATGTTTTGATGCGTATAGCCTCTATGGACCGTACTGCGCCTGAAATTGTGCATGAAGTAGAGCGAGTTCTGGAGCGCAAGATGGCCGCTGTGTTTAATCAGGGCTTTACTTTTGCAGGAGGCGTGAAAGAGGTTGCTGAAATATTGAATATGACTGATCGCGCACTGGAAAAGACTATTATGGCTGACCTCGAGGAGCGTGATCCCGAACTGGCAGATGAAATCGCACGATTGATGTTCACGTTTGATGACATCATATATGTGGATGACAGTGGAATCCAGAAGACGCTCCGTGAAGTAGAAAGCAAAGATTTAGCATTGGCGCTGAAGGCTTCCGGAGAAGATGTTGCAGATAAAATTTACCGGAATATGTCTGAACGGGCCAGAGAAATGATCAAGGAAGAAATAGAGTTTATGGGGCCTGTACGCATGCGAAATGTTGAAGAGGCCCAGCAAAAAATAGTCGCAGTTATACGGCGGCTGGAAGAGTCAGGCGATGTCATCATTTCTGGACGCGGTGGTGGAGATGCCGATGAAATTCTGGTATAGATTCTGACGACCAAGCCAATTTTGTATGGTAGACTTTAATTGCAATCATGTTAACAGTACTTCTCAGTGCTGTCTCCATTAATTTGTCATTTATAATAGCTGGAAGGCGTTAATTTATATGTCGAAAGTTCTCAAGGCAAAGCATGCTTGGTCAGATAAGCACCCACTGCAATTTGGTGTTGAGCATCTTGATGAGCTTCCTGAATCACGTACTAATCCTGTTAACAGTTTGGATGCTGATCTGAATGAATCGGTAGAACCTGAAATCAGTTCTCAAATGCTTGGTGCCAAGATACTGGAAGAAGCCCATCAACAAGCAGAAATAATGCGAGAAGAGGCTTTTAAAGAAGGTTTTCAAGCCGGTCAGGAGGCAGGTGAAGCGGCTTTTTCCGAGTCGGTAGCACAATGTACAGTGGCCATAGAAAACGCTGCACAAGCTATGATGGATGCCAGACAAGATTTTCTTGATAATCTGAAACCACAAGTTCTTGAACTGGTCAAGCACATGGTAGCACGTATAGTTCAATGTGAACCTAAAGATGACGATGGTTTGGTGCTGCGTTCAGTTGAAAAGGCGCTAGAAGTATTGTCCAATCAACAAAGTGTCACTATTCGGTTGCATCCTCAAGATTTAGAGGCGATCAAGGCACATCAATTAAAATTGTTAGAGCAGTTCGATCATATTGAGCATATTTTAATCGAAAAAGATGATAGCATGCCTCCTGGGGGGTGTATCGTAGACTCACCTGTTATGCAAGTTGACGCCCGCATCAGTACATTATTGGAACATGCCCTGGAAGCCTTGGATGAGCAACCATGACAGGTATAGACTTGCGGTCCATTACCGGACGGGTTTTGGAGCAGGATGTATTCCGGCGTTACGGTAAAGTGGTCGACATCGTTGGATTAACCATAGAAGCAACCGGTCCGGCCATGCGTGTGGGCGATTTGTGTTATGTTTCTCCCGAAAGTACAAATGCCGGATATTCTTCTCTGACCAGCAATCAAGATAAAAATAATGGAAACTCCGCTCGGATACCGGTAGAAGTGGTAGGTTTTCGAGGTGAACGGATACTCCTCATGCCTTTGGGTGATATGCGTGGCATAGGACCGGGTACCGTATTGATTCCCACACACAAACCTCGTATGGTTCGGGTTGGCAACAATTTGCTGGGTCGTGTTCTGGATGGCCTTGGCCAACCCATAGATGGCGGTCCAGCCCCGCTCTGGGAAACAGAAGTACCTCTGATGGCATCACCGCCTCCACCCATGTCTCGACAACGTGTACTGGAACCTATCGGAAGTGGAGTGCGTGCTGTTGACAGCTGTATTTCGTGTGGCAAAGGCCAGCGTATGGGAATCATGTCTGGTAGTGGCGTAGGTAAAAGTAAGCTGATGGGCATGATTGCCCGAAACACCAATGCTGATATAAATGTGATTTCTCTTGTAGGTGAGCGTGGTCGCGAAGTTAAAGATTTTATTGAGGCAGACCTTGGTGATGAAGGCCTGGCGCGTTCTGTTGTTGTGGTGGCCACTTCCGATACACCGGCATTGATTCGTATCAGCGGAGCTTATACTGCAACGGCAATTGCAGAGTGGTTTCGTGGTCAAGGTGCAGATGTCATGCTGATGATGGATTCAGTCACCCGGTTTGCCATGGCCCAACGTGAAGTTGGCTTGGCGATTGGTGAGCCACCGACAACTAAAGGCTATCCGCCTTCGGTGTTTTCTTTATTGCCACGGTTATTGGAACGTGCTGGCAATGCCGAAACTGGTAGCATCACCGGATTTTATACCGTATTGGTTGAAGCAGATGACATGAATGACCCAATTGGTGATGCAGTTCGCAGCATATTGGATGGTCACATTGTATTGTCTCGAGATTTGGCCTCTCGGGGGCATTTTCCTGCTATAGATGTATTGGAAAGTGTCAGTCGTGCCATGAATGAGGTAACGACCCCTCGCCACCGAGAATTGGCCAATCAGATGCGGGGCATCATGGCGACATACCGGGATGCAGAAGAACTGATCAACATCGGTGCTTATGTCGCTGGCAGCAATGTAGAAATTGATCAATCGATACAACTCATCTCCAATATACGTGCGTTTTTACGACAGAACATGGATGAGCAAAGTGCATTCGCAGATATTGAAAACCATATGGCACTTGCCATGCGTAGCCGGTAAAATAAGATATGCTGGATAGAAAGCTAAATACATACAAACGTTTAACGCGCATTAGAAAACGACAGCAAGATTGGAAGGCACAAGAACTTGCTGCAATTCAACGCGAACGTATGACATTAGAAGAACGTCGTGCAAGTATTTATGCCGCGCAACAAAATATTCTGAACAATGCACAAGATCGAAAAAAGTATTTAATTGATGCTTGGGACATACAGCGGTATTATCAATTTGAGCGTCATCTGGCGCGGTTGGGTGATGACACTGATGCTGAAATTAGAACGCTGGAATCGCAAGAGGACTCTTGTCGTGATGCCTTAACAGAGGCAATGAAACTCAGACGCATGATGGAACAGTTGGCGAACCACGAAAGCGGACGTGTATCACGTCACCTGTTGAAGACTGAACAACGTTTACTTGACGAGATCGCCACTGTACGATATGGTACGCGTCGCCAAACAGAAAAATCTTCCACTGAGCAAGAAAAGTCAGTTCAGGAAGATGAAAGGACATCACCATGAAGTTCATTGCATTTGGGATGTTGAGTTTGTTGTCATTTCTTGGTGTCTTGGTGTTGGGGCTGGGAGTCACTGGTAATCTGAACCGTGATGCTTTTGACAAGGTAAGAGGTGTTGAACAGGCTCTTGATACGCCGCTAACAACGATGCAAGATGCTCTAAGCCCATTGGCACAACAACTGCGGCAAAAGGAAGAATCATTAAGACAACGCGACCGTCAACTGAATGATCGGGAGCAACAGTTGGCACGACGTGAAGAAGAACTTACCCAAGTTCGTACTGAGCTGGAGCAACTGCGTGATGTGATTGACGGGTCTCTGGGGGAAGCTGACACGGAGCGTCGCGTTCGGATGACCACAATTGCCATTACACTGGCCAACATGCGACCGAAACAGGCAGCAGAACGGTTAAATGGACTCCCTGTGGAAGATGTCGCGGAGATACTTTTACAAGTCGAACGCCCCAAAGACCGCGGAGCCATTATGGCGGAATTGGAAGCCGATTTGGCAACCCAGGTGCTTCGTTACCTTCAACATGACAGCATCTGAGCTTGCTATCCCCTTTGTAAATTCAATTCTATTTATAAGCTTTCCAATTCTGGAATCGGTTCTCACCTGAAGATGGCATATCTCATTTAAGCAATAACTGCTTGAATCATGTGTTATTCTGCCTTGCAATAACATTCTTCTGAACTACTTGTGCCGGATGACCGGCCGCATTACTTTGTAAAAATCTACCCTCCCCCCCTGGTATTACTCATGATTCTATTTCCCCTGTTATTTGTAAACAGGGTTTACCTAATCGCAACTTACAACAGCACAGAGAAAGGAGGTGAATTATGTATGAATTTTCTTATGACTGAACTGTTCAAAAATATAATGGAAGAACAGTATCCTGTGTCAGGTAAACTGTCGCAGGATAAACTGTCATTACTCAATCAGTCTGAACAAAGTGAGGTGACTGCATTTTCTCAATTGTTGCACTTAATGTGTGATGCTTCTGTGCCAGAAGCAAAACTGCATATGCTGGCAAAAGCAGAAGTTGCTGATACGTATTCAGCAATCAGTGACCTGCAAAATGAAAAAATGCCTGAGAATGATGATGCACAAAAGGTAGTTTCTGCCGTATCAGCCTTGCTGCACAAGTGGATAGAGCATCTGGATTCTAAAGGAGGTGAAAAACTGCCTCAGGATGATGAAGGTGTAACACTTCCGCAATTGTGGCAAGTGGCGAATACTGTAGAAGACCTTGAAGTGGCAGAAAATGGCGTTGAAGCTGTTCCGGGATATTCAGAGAAGAATGACAAGCAGGAAAGCCCTGAAAGCAAGTCTGCATCAACAAGGCATATGCCTGATTCATCAGTGTATATGTCTGTGCCGTCTTTGCAATTTCCTTTATCATCCCTTTCTGATGAGGTTGTCAACCTCACTCCCAAGGTTAGTTTCTCGTTTCCGATGTCACGTCTTGTGGAATGGTTGATGTCAATTGATCCAGAACAGGAAGTGGCAGTTGAAACGCCATCAGTGCCCACGCAACTGTTACATCTTTCCGAGCCGGCTGTGCTCATGAATACACAGACACCCATTAACGAAATGGAATC
>Ga0334884_1002506_pt1 | contig 23157 bp, 16 predicted proteins | sample GraSluR1_MG_7_FD_207215 | JGI IMG/M metagenome (GOLD analysis project Ga0334884, IMG submission 207215) | Sludge microbial communities from methane-producing bioreactor in Wageningen University, Netherlands - Granular Sludge_12_05 R1 | ecosystem: Engineered > Bioreactor > Anaerobic >...
TAGAGAATCCATACCACAGCATATCGCTGATGGTTCCTTTGCTGTATGGTCTTGGCAATAGTGCCATTTTACAAGCTTACTAAAATTGGTGGCTTACCTTGTTACAATGATTACTTTGCGTAAAATAGTCTGTATCCGTTATTGTATTGTCCTGTGGGATGACTAATCTTGATTTTTATGCATCGACAACATATCTGAATGATATTTTTTGCAATACAGTAGAACATCAGGTTGCTTGTGTATTGTGAGCCATAAATTCTGGGATAGCCTTTGAATTATGCTTTAAAAACAAATTAAAAGGAAAATTACAATGCTTTTGGGATGTAGAGGTTGTTCATCTTTTTATGCTGTATTGTCATTAATGTTATTTGCCTCGTTCATTGGATTGGCGCAGGAGACAGACCCCATGCATGATTCACCGGGTGTACTAGAGGCTGTTTTTATCTATGAGGAAACTTCGTATCCGGAATGCCATGCATCGACCATTGTTGAAACCAATGCCGGATTGGTCGCTGCCTGGTTCGGGGGTACGTATGAACGCCATCCCGATGTCGGAATCTGGGTATCCCGACATGTTGATGGTGCCTGGAGTGAATCGGTTGAGGTGGCAAATGGCGTGCAATACTCCCACATAGACGGCACAGAGCATCGTCACCCTTGTTGGAATCCCGTGTTACACCAGGCAGAAGATGGCCCTTTGATGCTATTTTATAAAGTAGGTCCGAGTCCACAGGAATGGTGGGGGATGTTGACCATTAGTAATGACAATGGTAAGACCTGGTCTCAGCCACACCGCCTGCCTGAAGGTATTGATGGTCCAGTGAAAAACAAAGCGATTACATTGGCCAGCGGCGATCTACTGTGTCCTTCAAGTACAGAGTATGACGGTTGGCGGGTTCATTTGGAACGCAGTTCAGACCTTGGTAAAACCTGGACTCGCATCGGTCCACTCAATGATGGCCATGATATTGGCGCAATTCAGCCAAGCATACTTACCTATGAAGATGGACGGATGCAGATGTTGTGCAGAGACCAAAATAACGATGGCGTGATCTGGCAGACCTGGTCTGATGATAATGGGGTCACCTGGACAGAATTCGAGACAACAGGTCTACCAAATCCCAATGCGGGCACAGATGCCGTAACTTTGCTGGATGGTCGCCAATTATTGGTTTATAATCACACCATCCGGGGAGGTGACAGCCCCAAGGGGCGTGAGCTGCTTAATGTGGCTATCAGTGAAGATGGCATCAGTTGGTATGCAGCACTGGTGCTGGAGCATGAAGCCGATGCTGAGTTTTCATATCCTGCTGTAATTCAGACCCGTGACGGTAAAGTACACATCACCTACACCTGGAAGCGGCAGCGTGTGCGCCATGTAATCGTAGACCCAGATATATTGGAACTGCGTCCTATAGTTGATGGTGTGTGGCCATAAATATTGTATACAGACCAGACTTCCCCGTCTCGTAATTATTTATGAACTCAGGTTCTCATACTAAATGCACCATTTGGTTCCTGTATTGTAATATCCTACTGACCTGCCTGAAGAGGGTCTTTGATGAGAGGTTATGTTATGCATGCAGCAGTGCAAACAAGACATAACTCAGTATGCGTATAATTTGCGAATGACCAATGTTGATTGATGAATATTCCATTTAGATGAGAACAAGCTTTGCATTTTGAAATTGAATCTATTGATACCCTGTGTGCTGCACGTGCTGGTCGGCTGACGTTACCGCACGGAGTAGTGAAAACTCCTATATTTATGCCTGTAGGCACACAAGCTTCTGTGAAAGCACTCAGCCAGGAAGACCTCATGCAAATTGGTGCCCAGATTATTTTGGGAAATGCATATCACTTGTATTTACGACCGGGAACCGAAACCTTGGAGCAGGCAGGCGGTATCCATGCTTTCATGAATTGGGACCGCCCGGTTCTTACTGATTCTGGCGGGTTTCAGGTTTTCAGTCTTGATGGATTGAATAAAGTGACACCGGAAGGGGTAACTTTCCAGAGCCATTTAGATGGATCGAGGCATTTTTTTACCCCGGAAAAAGCTATCGATATTCAGACAAGTATCGGGGCGGACATTATGATGTGCTTTGACGAGTGTACGTCGTATCCGGCAACCCGCAAGACGGCGGAATCTTCCATGCGTATGACCCTGGACTGGGCTGCACGCTGTAAACGGCGGTGGCAGGAGCGTGATGAGGCTTCCCAACAGGTACTGTTCGGCATAGTACAGGGAAGTACCTATGAAAATTTGCGCAGAGAAAGTGCGCAGGGCACCGTAGATATAGATTTTCCCGGGTACGCCGTGGGGGGTGTCAGCGTTGGTGAAAGCAAAGCAGAAATGGAAGCAGCCGTGCGATGGACTGTACCCTTTCTACCGCATGACAAGCCACGTTACCTGATGGGTGTTGGACCACCAGATGATTTCCTGATGGCAATTGAACAGGGCATCGACATGTTCGATTGTGTGATGCCAACGCGTAATGCCAGAAATGGAAGCTTGTTTTCGACCAGTGGCAAACTCAATATAAAAAATGCGTGCTACGCCCGAGATTTTAATCCGATTGATGCGGAGTGTAAATGTCCGGTCTGTAAAACATACACGCGTGCCTATCTCAGTCATTTGTATCGTGCCGGTGAGATTCTGGCCTTGCGCTTGAACACTTTACACAACTTGTTCTTTATGTTACAATTAGCGGCTGATGCGCGGGAAGCAATTCAGAAGGGCAATTTTCTGTCCTTCAAACATTCATTTCTCGCTAAATATACCGCATCTGACACTCCAACAATGACAATGGAAAGTTAGGCATGGATTTTTTAAATTTTATTGATATGGGCAAAATGCTTTATGCGCAAGCTGAAGGTGCACAACCCGGTTCGCAAGGTTTTTCACAAATCTTGTTTATGTTGGTAATGTTTTTTGCCATTATGTACTTTTTAATTATTCGCCCACAGCAGAAACGGGAGCGACAGCGTCGGGAGATGCTGGAATCTCTCAGCAAGGGCGATGAAGTGGTTACTACCGGGGGAATTTGCGGTACATTGGTTGGTTTAAATGAATCCCACGTTGTGCTGCGGGTTGATGATAATACCAAGATCGAGTTTGTGCGTAGTGCAATTGCTCAGGTAACCCCCAAGAGTGATAACGCCAAACAAGATTAAGACCAGGGGAAATCTTCAAGTATATGTATTCAAGTACTTTGCTTGCCCAACCCAGATAATAATGTTTCCATTGTATTTAGTAATTTTTCGACATTGACACTGTTTTCACCATGAGGCAGTTGTTTTTTTGCGCCACCAACGGGTTTTACCTATTTATGTTTTTTAAGGAGCGGATAACCAAATGATTAAGCATCCGTATAGAACTGTTGCCATTTGGGCAATACTTCTCATTGCTTTGTTTAATATCTACCCCACCGTGGGATGGATGACACTTGAGGACGATACTGAATGGCTTTCCCTGTCTGTAGAAGAACAGGAAGAAACCATGCCCAAAGAGGGCACACGACAGTACCGTTTGCGGGTATGGGAAGAACAAGATGACGAACGTGCAGCACTACGTCATGGTGCTGTTCGGCAGATGCTTTATGACATCCGGCGCTGGGCTGAATTCGACCGAGACAAAGTGATTAATCTTGGCCTGGACCTCCAGGGCGGGATACATATGGTGCTTGGGTTTGATATAAATGATTTGCCTGCCGAACGACTTCAACAGTATCGGGACGATGGATACAGCGATAGTAATATTGAAGAAGAGTTACAGGAAACGGTGCTTCAACAAATACGGCGTCGTATTAACGAATTTGAAGCCAGGGAACCGGTAATACAGGCACTCGGCAGTAATCAGATTCAAATTCAGTTGCCCGGTGAAAAAGATATAGAACGCGCCCAGCGGCTTATTACTACCACCGCGGTCCTTAATTTCCACATCGTAGCTGGAATGGATGAAACAGCCCAGACCTTCACCAAAATTCGGCAAGCGTTTCCTGACGAGTTTATGCCGTTTGTGAATCGTCCCGTGTTGGGAGGTGATTTTACGGTTGATACCGAAAATTATGCCCGGGTGCGCGATGTGGTTCAACGGGCTGAAGCCCAGGGTATCTTGCCTGAAGACAAAATAATTTTCTTCAGCCAACCCCCGAAGCCATTTCAAGATCAGTCCTATACCCTTTATCTTGTAGATAAAACACCATTGCAAAGTGGTGAAGGGTTGCGTTCCGCTTCCACCATTCCCAATCCAGACAATCCACCATTCTGGATGATATTGTTTGAATTACGGGCAACAGAAGCGGCCAACTTCCGTCAGGCAACGCAGAACAATACCGGAAGCCGCATGGCGATTGTACTGGACAATTTTGTGCTCTCCGCTCCTGTAATCAGTGAAGCGATTGGCGCAAGTGGTCGGATTACAGGTTCTTTTGAAAGCTTGGAAGCTCGCGATCTGGCTATTTCGTTGAACTCAGGTTCTATGGCGGTTCCGGTGCGCGAAGAGTATACCGGTATTGTTGGTGCCAGTTTGGGCGCAGACTCTGTACGCAGTGGTGTTATCTCTGCATTAACCGGTATTGCACTGGTCGCCGTCTTCATGGTGATTTACTACCTGTCTGCAGGTGTCCTGGCAGTATTTTCATTGCTGGTGAATGCTACGCTGGTTATCGGGGCCATGGCCTATTTTAATATGACCTTGACTTTGCCAGGTATTGCCGGACTTATTCTGACGGTCGGTATGGCCGTGGATGCGAATGTGCTTATATTCGAGCGTATTCGCGAAGAATTGCGGTTGGGTCATTCTCTGCTGTCTTCGGTAGAAAATGGTTTTAAACGCGCTTCGATTACCATTCTTGATGCCAATGTCACAACATTGATTGCGGCTTTTATTCTCTTTCAGTTTGGTACCGGTCCAATTGAAGGGTTTGCGATAACACTTACCATTGGTGTCATTTGCAGTGTGTTCACCGCTCTGGTTGTGAACAAAGCTTTGTTTGATTTTATGATGGCAACGGGCTTTGTTAAAGAGATGAAGATGTGCAGCTTCTTCAAACCGGAAACCCATATTCCGTTCCTGCACTGGCGCCGCATCGCCCTTGCTGCCAGCGCAGTTGTAATAGCGATTGGTGTAGGCGCTTTTGGGATGCGTGGAGCCGACATGTTTGGTGTCGAGTTCACCCAAGGTACCAATATTATGGCGACCTTGGACAATGAAGAGCGTATTCAAGTCGGTGATGTGCGGGATGTATTGATGCAAGCTGGTTTTGTAGAACCCATCGTACAAGAGGCAGGTGCGGGCGGCGACCGGGACTTCAACCACTTCATCATCCGGGTTGGTGAGACCGGGCAAGATAATTCTGTGAATGGCACAGTTATGGACGAAGACGTCGCCGGGGTTACTGATGACGAGTCAGCTGTCCAAAGTGGCGAAGTGGATTCAGCACTGATTTCTGCTACCGTTTCAAGCCGGATTGAAAACGCGTTGGCTGCCCTGACCCAAAGCGGCTCGGTTTCTGGTGTGGATTTTGAATCCGTTCAGACCATTGGTCCGGCTGTTGGTAAGCAGTTGCGGTGGGATGCAGTGCTGTCTATCTGGTGGTCGTTGGTGTTTATTGTTATATACCTGACCTTACGCTTCGAATTAAAGTTTGCTGCTGGTGCTGTGGTCGCACTGATTCACGACGTGCTTATTACCGTCGGTATCTTTGCGCTCTTGGGCCGTCAGATTTCATTGCATGTCGTTGCAGCCGTATTAACCATTATCGGGTACTCTCTGAACGACAGCATTGTCGTATTTGACCGAATCCGAGAAGACATGGGATTGAAGCGGGGTAAAGGCATCAAGTTTATTGATATACTCAATGATGCCGTGAACCAGACCTTGGGTCGTACCATTCTGACATCAAGTACCACCCTGTTTGTTGTTTTAATGCTGTTCCTTTTCGGTGGTCAGGCCATCAATGACTTTGCCTTGGCATTGTTGATTGGTGTTGTTGTGGGTACATACTCCTCGATATTTGTTGCCAGCCCGGTGGTTTACCTCTGGCATACAGTTGCCCTGAAACGTCGACTTCAATCTGATGCTTTATCTGAAGGTGCCGGTAACCGGTATAAAAAGTCTACCAAAGGCAAAAAGAAAGCCAACGCGGACAACATGGATACGGAACCATCTGGGTAACCCGTAAAATCCTTATATAAATATACAAGCCCCGGTATGCTGAAAACAGTGTCCGGGGCTTTTGTTTTGGACGAATACCTGGATTAATCCCAGATAATGCAATTGAGATAGCTGGTGCGTTAACGTCCTGCATTTAAAGGGCATTAGGCGTTATTATAATATATCGTCTAATGTTATCAGGCTCTTTATGGCGCTCCTTTCTATAAAATTTCCCTAACAATCGCATGCGCATTGTACTATGGAGGTTTAACTGCATTGCAGTTCAGCCTATAAGGTAATCGCTGAATTTCATTTAATACCCAGATGAGTTTGGCACGCAGTCTTCCTGCTTTAACGGCAATGCGCAAGCGATAACTGCCGCCACTGTTTCCCAGTTGACCAGGCAATATAAACCAATGCTGGCGGATAGTTTTTGCATGTTGTCTGGGTTGATTGCGATTGAGTAGCTGCGCATTAAGAAAATGCAGCAGGTTATAGCATACTAGTGCGGTCATCACCAGAATGGCTTCGGTTGCCCAAAAAGAATTCACGTTGAATACACCAAGCCCTAGCCCTTCTTTGAGGTCCTTAAGTACGTTTTCGTCGTTGGCTCGGGGACGGTATTCACGCCACACCTCCACCGCTGGAAGTTCCTTCTCATTGCTGATGAGTACACTATATCGGTAATAACCTAATTCTTCGTATTCTTCGAACAACATCATCTGCCTGCCGTGCTTGCCCGGTGCTTCAGGCCGGGTCTGCACGTTTTGGCGTACTACGACATACCGCCGAGGACGCGTCCACTTCGCGTCGGTATGCTTGAAGTTAAACTCACCTGTTTCCAGACCATCCTCAATAGGCTTCCAATCGTCTATCTGGACAATCTGCTGCTGAATAGGCGGGATGATCGGCACGGAGAGAATGTACGAAAAGCCTTTATTTTCAAGGTATTCGATGAACTCCACTAAGTAAAAACCGCTGTCGCACAACACACGGCGCACCCGGAAAGCGGTGCCCAACGCAAGAAGCGTTTGGACGAAAAAACGAAACGCAGCCTTGACCCGAAGACGTATCCCCCGAACGATTCCAAAGATTGACCACATAGCCCGAACAGACAAAGGCTAGCAGAGGATGATGCGATAAACGACCACGCTTTTTCGGGTTATAGCCCTTGCGGGCGCCTTCTTGTTTGCCATAGCGCGTCAGTACCGTCGAATCCAGATTCAGATTCCCCTCGCGCACCCCGGCCCAATTCAGCACTTGCACCGCAAACCCCCGTGCCGCCTCGCTCCATGCCTCACTTTTGGACTGGCTATCAAACTTGTTCCAGAACCGTGTTAGCGAAGTGGAAGCCTTCGCGAAACGCTCCACTTCGAATGCCCGTTCGAAAACCTCGATGCCATGTTGCCACCATTGCATATGGCTGAAGCGATCTCCACCTGTAAACACCGTGAGCATATGCGCCAACACCTTGCTGTAGACCCCACAGGAATTGGGCGAAGTCTCCGTGATGGGCAGGGACTTCTCTACCCACGTTCGGAAGTTTATTTTTTCCAGCAAGCCCCCGAGCAAAGAAGCCAAACCTGTCCAGGCACTGACAGGCTTCTGTGTGAAGTCGACATAAACTTGACCTACGCGAATATTTGAATTATGCTGTGTATGCCCCATTTTTCTGTGCTCCTTTTTTTGGGGTTAGGTTTGGTTTCTAACAGGAGCACAGACTAACACTTACAGCACTTCGTGTGATAATTTTCCTACCGAAACTGCATTATCTGGGTTAATGTAGTACGATCAATTTTGACGTAATATCTACTGCAATTCATGTGCCGGGCATCGACTCTGTTTGTGATTCTGGCTTATCTGCAACGGCTGCGCACAAACCAATGAAGACCGATAAAGTATGTCATCAGCATAAATAATGTAAAGAGGATGCCTTCTATGAATCTTGAAAATATAAAGTAAGAGCCAAGCAGACCTGTAAATAAAATAGATAATACAGGATAATAGATAAAATTTTTATATGCACACTTAGTATAAAGATAAATATTTATCAAAAGGACAAATAATGTGAAGAAGAGTAATGGAATGGAGATAATATCTTCAGGAAAAATATATATTGATAATAGTATAATACTATAAAAAAGATATAGATTAATACTTACTAAAGGGTTTGCCAATATAAGTATGCCCAAACTGGTTGTAAATATAATCAGTACAAATATTTCTAAATAATTGATATTAGAACTGTTCGTATTGTGACTATAAATAATGATTTGTGGAAGTGTAACAAAAAACAAACTTATAATGATAGATATGACAAATCGGATATTATATAAAAACTCTGCCGCTATGGGTAATATAAATTCACATCTATTTAATTGACTTTTATTTGCTATTGCTCCAGCAATGAAGCAAACCCATATTGACAGAATGGCATAATTATTAAAAAAGTTAGTAAAGAAACTAACATCAATATAGTTGAACCTATAAGCACCAAAAAAGTTAAGGCATAACACATAAATAACTATTGATATTATCAGACAAAACTTTCCCCATTCCCTCCACTCATACCATAGTTGAGCCTGAAATGGTGTAACGAAATTATTTTGGAATAATTGTAGTCTGTCAAATGACAGATTAGATATTAGTGTTCTAATGTTTAATTCAGTATTGCATTTGTATTTCCTGCTTACTATAACATTCAGAATTGATACGAAAAATATCAAGATTAGTGCAAAAAGACCAATTATAGAATTTGATAAAGAATCTGTTAGAAAAGTACCAATGAATACATAACCAAAACATAGAATAGCAGATATATTTTCTGCTAATTTCATTGAGATAGATGATAATAGCAACCTTGCTGTAATCATAACCAAGTAACATGTAATACCCAAAGACCAGTTTGAGACACGTATAAACCAATCAGAAGCATGTACAACAGATTCAGAAAAAATGTAATAATTTATGTAATACAAGGTTGACCAGTACAAGATTATAGTGGAAGTACTGAATAGTGTTTGTGTACATGCCAAGGTATACGAGTTTACTGGAAGTAAATAATGTCGTTCCTGTGGATAAAACACGTCCTTGTTTCTAGTATCTTTATCAGCCAAAAGCCAATGACATAAGAGCATGTGAACGGCAGGTAGATACATTGAAATAGATTTTAATAATTCTTCTGTATTGTGAATATCTTCAGGATCAATCAAACCAACTATAGCCAACATTACGAGATAAGGTAAAAGGGTACAAGCGAGAAGCCAATGTGAATTACGGAAAAAACACCGGAAGCGTTCCCAGAGTAAGGCTGTGTAGGGGGAATTGAACGTTATGCTGTTCATGACCTTTTCCCCTTGATTCGAGCTACAAATACTTCATCCAGGCTGGATTGCCGGGTTTCGAGGAGCTGCCAACCAGATGCTTTTGTGGCTTCATGTACAGTTTCCAGCGGTGCTTCGCAGACAACCGCCCACTCATCGCCTTCTTGGATAGCGTGACATTGTCCAGGCAAGTCAGGTTTTTTCATGCTGTCCGCATTGCGAAGTATTAAGCAGTGATGTTGTGCTTTGATCGCTTCCAAGTTGCCTTGAAACACCATTTTACCGTGATGAATCATGCCGATCTGGTCCGCGACCCGGTCTACTTCATCGAGCAGGTGGGAAGAAAATACCACCGTCCGGCCTTCTTCGGCCACTGCCCGCACGATGGCTTCCAGGATGTCCCGGCGTGCCACCGGGTCCAGCCCTGAAGAAGGTTCATCGAGCAAAAGTAGTTCCGGGCGATAGGCCAGCGCGACCAACAGCCCCATCCTTGCCAGCTCGCCGCGAGAAAGGTTTTTGATTTTTGCGTGGGGGTCCAGGGCGAATTGCTTGCGCAGTTCTTCCGCGTATTCCGGGTCCCAATCGGGGTAAAAGGCCCGGGTGTAGCGAATCAATTCCCAGACCTTCATCCAGCTTGGCAGATTCCGGTCTTCGGACAGGTACCCGAGGCGCGATAAAACACCAACCGGATTTTTCGCCGGGTCCAGGCCAAACACCCGCACTGCGCCTTTGTCTGGTCGCAGGCGACCCAGGAGATGCCGTATCAATGTGGTCTTCCCTGCGCCGTTTTCTCCCACCAAACCGAAGACCACCCCACGCGGTATTTCCAGGTATACATCCTCCAGCACAGTTTTCCTTTTGAAGGTGCGTGTCAGGTCTTTGATCGATACTACGATATCCCTGGCATTGGTATCACTTGCATTTTCCGCTCTCATTTATGATTTACCCCTCGTTTGCTCCAATAGCTTGTTGCGTTCCTGCATCAGTACCTGTAATTCCTCGAAACTGCAATTCATGTGCCGGGCATCGACCAGCAAACTGTCCACCTGTTCGGTTAATCGGCGTATCTGTTCTGATTCCGAATAGGGAGAGCTGCCTGCTGCGACATAGGTGCCGGCACCCTGGCGTTTATAAATCAGACCGGCTTCTTCCAGATCATGATAAGCACGGACAACTGTATTGGGATTGATGAGAAGAAGCCTGGCCAATGTGCGCACGGGGGGGAGTTCATCGTGGGGATTCAAGCGTCCGGCCACAATGAGATATTTGACCTGGTCGACGATCTGTCGATAGATCGGCCTGCCATCGTTTGGGGAAATATGAAGATGCATCATCGCCCTCAAATGTTACGGTGTATCGTAATTATGATACAATTTTTGCTGCTTGTCAAGTTTTGTATCACAGTGCCATGTACCTGTATGCAGTAAGCATCTGATTTGTGTGCTTTCTCAAGTCCCAGTCTCTCCTTTGTTTGCGCTGAATGTGCCGTGGGTATTCTGGGATCGGAACTTTGCAAAGCAATTCTGTATAATGTTTGCATTCTTAGTCACCATTGCATGGAATAGCGCATCAAGGGAAGGATCAGAAACATGCTTGTCACTCATATACTGTCTGTCGTTTGTGTCTTATTAAATACACCAGGCGTTCCTGACATGTCTGCTGATGAATTGAATGCTGCCCGGATACAGCCGTATGAACAAAATCCCCGCTATTGGCAATACAAGGGCGAACCAGTGATACTGCTGGGTGGGAGCTGGCAGGATAATCTATTCAATCACCCCTATGAGCGGGAAAAGCATCTGGATGTGTTGGTTGAAGTGGGGGGCAATTATCTCCGGAATGTCATGGGACATCGTAATGATGACAATGTGTTTGCCTATGTGGAAGTGGAGGAACGTTTGTTCGATCTGGACCAGTGGAATGAAGAATACTGGCGACGCTTTGACAGCTTTATTGAAGAGACTTACCAGCGTGACATCATCGTGCAAATTGAAGTATGGGCTACCTACGATTATCATGGCGACTATACCCTGGACGAAGCCACGGATTATCTGCCTAAGGGCGGTTGGGAATTTCATCCATTTAATCCCAATAACAATGTCAATTACACGGCAGAAGAAAGTGGTATCCAAGTTCGTAATGATTTCTATTTTTCGCCTCCCGCGCTACATAACAACGCCTTTATACGTGCCTATCAACATCAATTTGTAGACCGCATTTTGGAAACTACGCTCAAATATCCCAATGTGCTGTATTGCATGAACAATGAAACCAACAAGCCGGTAGAATGGGGGGATTACTGGGTCAGCTATATTCAATCCAGGGGTCGTGAGGCGGGTATTGGAATAGAAACAACAGACATGCGCTTTGATGTAGACATTCGCACACCAGATAATACCCATATTTTTGATCAGCCAGAAAAGTATACGTTTATAGAAGCATCACAGAACAATCACCAAGGGGGGCAGACACATTGGGACTTGCTTTCGTATGCCTGGAATAAGGTGGCAGATACGCCACGTCCGATTAACAACACAAAGGTATACAGTACGCATGCGGGTGATGAAGGTGCTGTGGAGCGATTCGTTCGCAATGTAATCGGTGGCGCTGCCAGCACCCGGTTTCACCGTCCTCATCCACTTGAAGGGCCGGAAGTGCATTACGATGCTTCCTTCTGGGGGCTGGGGCTCAGTCCGAAGGCACAGGCCGTCATCAAAAGTACGCGGTTGTTCACCAGCACATTTGACATTTTTTCCGCGAAGCCGGACTTGTCCGTACTATCTGATCGGGATGAAAATGAAGCCTACAGCATGGTGGTGCCGGGTGAAGCCTGCGTGGTGTACTTTACCAATGGTGGTGCTGTGACGTTGTCACTCGAAGCTCTGGGCATCCTGGACAGTCCGGTAGAAATTCGATGGATGGCGCTGATGCGCAGTACCTGGCTTGAACCGCAAGTGGTGGAGCACGATGGCAGTATTTCCTTGGCAGCGCCGGGCGATGGCGGCTGGCTTGTGCTGGTTACAAGCAAGTAAACCAAGTAAAGATATTACCGTTTGCTGCACGCCGGTTGATTCAGTATATCGATCACACCCTCTACCAGGGAGTAAGGTGAAACATAGTCCGCGATTTGTTTTATGGATTCCTGGGCATTCGCCGGGCAGGCAAAATAGCCCACCACTTCACGCAGGGGGAGGTCGCCTTCGGTGTCTCCGATCCCGACCAGGCGCTTTGCATCGGTGCCCAATATTTCCATGAGTTCCCGGAGAGCAGAGCCTTTGTCCACCCCTTTCAGCGAAATGTTCAGGTAAAAATGCGAAGCATTAATAAGCAGTTCGGGTAAGTCATTATCGTTAATGTAGGAGATCAATGCTGCTTCAATTCCGGGAAATTGTTCTGGCCGGGTTGAAAAGATGGAAAGTTGTGCTTCTTTACCAAACTGCAACACGGTGTCTTGTACTTCGGGCAGAATCACAGTTTCAATATGATTACGTACCTGGCGTATACCTTCGATTTTTTCCTGGGTTACCTGCTGGGTGAAGCGGGCGTAGTTGTCGTGCAGGCTGTAGATGACGGCACCATTTTCACAGATAGCTGGTACCTGTATGTCGAGCATTTTCATCATGACCTCGACATAGGGTTGGGGGCGACCGGTACACAGGGTCATGGGCGCGATGCTACCCTTGCCAGCGGATGCTGCTCTTGTTATTTCAGCCAGACGATTAAAAGCATCCAAGTCCCAGGGTATTGATTCTTCTGGACTTAAACAGCCATCAACATCACATATAATAAAATCGGTTTTCATAAAACAACCTCATTTCACATTGCGATTTATGCCGTGAAAGTTTTATGCTAAGCGCAAGGAGAAATTCCTGTTTTAAAGGGAGGAATTAATTATTTCCGAAGCAGATTCCACAAATGTGTTAATTCAAAATCACAACATTTCTTTCCATTATTGTTGTTGGGGAATGTATATGGTATCACAAACCATCAGTTTCACAGGAATTGAAGTGCATTCATGATGCGCAACTATAAAAACTGGTTGGGTGCCGTAATTTCGCTCATGAGCGCACGCATTTTTGCCGCAGGTTCCGCATTCCTGGCCAATATGCTGGTAGCACGCCAATTGGCCCCTGAAGGGTATGGCCGATTCTATCTTCTCTTTACCATTATAACCCTGGTCGCGGGGTTAACCGGGCCTGCCCTTGACACAGTGCTGGTACGCTTTGCTTCGATCAAAATACGATCGGACAATGATACATCACTCCCTTATTTCAAAGCCGCTTTAATCGGTAAACTAATCATTCTGTTATTTACTCTTGCTGCAGGTGCGATTCTCGCCAGACCTTTGGCCCTGTATATGCTCGCAGACATGTATAGCGAGTACACTACTGTCGCGTACCTGGTACTACTAGCATTTACCGGAGGCGCAGTCATATCCATCTGGGGATATGCGCAATCGTATTTTCAGGCACATCAAAATTTTCGGCGGTATGCTGGATTCGAGTTCATGAGCGCGATGGTGCGGTTGCTGTTAGTGGTTATTTTGCTATTGTTGAATACCAGTAATATTACACCTTATCTTGTTGTATACATTGCAGCACCAATGATCACAGCCATTGTCGCCTGGTCGTATTTACCGGTTCAATTATTCCGGGAACCTGTGCAAAAGGAAGTGGCCTATGAACTGATTTCATTCGGGAAGTGGGTGTTCATGGCATCAATATTTACAACCCTGACCCAGAGGCTCGATTTGGTATTGTTGAACCTGTCTGTAATGAATATAGAGCGTGAGGTTATCGGGTATTACAGTGGCGCAGTCAGCCTGGTACTTGCCGCAGAGCTATTGGTTCTGACAACCTACCATGTATTGCTGCCCAAGGCGAGCAGTTTACAAACAGCTTCCAAATTAAGATTGTTCCTGCGTCGCATGTTATTGCCCTCGCTCATGGGTGCCTTCCTGATTCTGGCCGCTATTCCGGTCATGCCGCTGTTGACACGCTTGACCCTGGGAAATGCCTACAGTGCGACAACGCCCTTTTTACAAGTGATGATGGCCGGGGTGGCAGTGGCTTTGTTGGCTGTTCCGGGCGTGGTGACATTATATTCACTGGGCTATTCAAGAACCATTGCCGTTTTTGAAACGCTACGCTTTCTTATGACGTTCGGCTTGGGTATTGCCGCAATTCCTGTTTTTGGTGCATTGGGCATGGCCTGGGTAATGACGGTGTCGCGTGCGCTAACAGCAATCGGTACCTGGTTTGCTGCCTATTATGTTGTTTCCAGGGAGAATACCTCTGTGCTTGCCAATGAAAGTGTCGGGCCATGATGCTACCGGAGAAAACCGATATACTGGCCTTTGCCTACAGTGACTGGAATGCCAGTTGGAGCACGCCCCAACAGCTTATGAGCCGCCTGGCACCACAGCACCGTGTTTTGTATGTGGACCAGCCACGTTCTATGTTTTATAACCTGCGCCCCAGGGACTCGCAAGGTGCTGGTATCTGGAGTGGAAGTCGGCTGCAGGAAGTTTCGGATAATCTTTTTGTTTTCCATCCCCGTCACAGTTTTCTTCCACTAGGTTTTTTGCCACCGGCAATCGCGCTGAAAAATTACAAAATCAACGGCTTTATCCTGGCGTACTTGCTTCAAAGGTGTATAAAACACCTGGGCATGAAAAATCCACTCATCTGGAATTTTTCGGTTTTGCACGGTGGAGCTATCAAGCATTTACCGCGTTGTCTCACCCTGTACGATCTCTGCGATGAATGGGTTAGCTACATACCGCAATCCTGGGGGCGTGCTACGGCTTCACGTATAGAAGATAATTTGTGTCGACAGGCAGACCTTGTTTTCACCGGCACAGAATTCAGCCGCGAAAAGCGTAGACATCTGAATCCGGAAATGCACGTGGTTCCACATGCTGCTGATTACAACCTGTTCTCGAAAGCGCAACTGGAAAGCACTGAAATTGCCGAAGAGCTGAAAAGTTTGCCTCGACCTGTAATTGGTTCAATTGGTGTACTTGATCCGGCACGATTTGACACGGAATTAATGGTGTATCTCGCAAAGGCACATCCGGAATGGTCCATAGTGCTCGTAGGGCCAGCGCGGAATGAAATGGATTGTATGCCATTACGTCGCATTCCCAATATATACCTGTTGGGTAACCGCCCAATATCGGAATTGCCCTCTTATCTTAAAGGAATGGATGTTACACTGATACCCTATGCCTTGAATGAGGCGACAAAGGGGATATATCCTCTTAAGCTACATGAATACCTCGCGGCAGGTAAGATAGTGCTTGCCCCACCACTGCCAGCGCTTCTTGAATATGAAGAAGTCGTATATCTGGCAGCGGATCATGTAGAGTTTGAAAGAAAAATCATCCAATCACTGGAAGAAGACTCTGCGGAGGCAATTGCCAGACGGCAGGCAGTAGCACGAGAAAATTCGTGGGAAAAGCGCCTTGAAGCAAAGTGTGCCCATATCAGCAGGATGATCCGCTTGAAAGAACAAACCGTAACACATGGGAATGAGGAATCAAGACTGAATGAGCAGTCGTAGCATCACTACTCAGGGTAATCCCCTATTATTTTCGTTGATGGCATTGTTACTGGCATTGATTCTTGCTTTCAGTATTATGCTTCAGGGTAAGCTGGCGATTTTTGGGCTTGTCGGAGTACTGTTTTTTATTTGTTTTTTTACATATCCAGTATATGGGTTATATGCCACGACTGTACTCTTACTACTTTCTGGTTCAACGGGCGTTATCGGATTCGTAGGCCAGGAGGAGGCGATGGCAGTAACTCTTTCCAAAATTTGTGGTACAGCAGCCCTGGGTGCCTGGATGCTGAATGTACTTATCCGAAAAATTCGCCTGACTTTGGGAGGGCCAACGCTGCTGCTGGTTTTGTTTTGTGCCTGGGCTTTAATGTGTACCATCATATCAGCAGAACGCGCACAGGTATGGCCAGAGTGGATTCGCCTGTTTACGCTGCTTGGATATTTTCTGCTGGCTGTCAATACGTTAAACACCCCCAGAAATTTACATCACTTTATAGTACTGCTGGTTATGTGTGGCTTTGTTATGTCAGCAGTTGCAGTGGCGCAATACGTTTTTCCGCGATTTTATGTAGGAGGAGAAGCAGCGTGGGCGACCCTGGGTGCCGTGGATGGTGCCTATATCGATCAGGAGTCTTTACAGGGCGAGGCAGCCATTCGCGTTTCTGGTCGAGCTGGCCACTCGAATTGGCTGGCAATGATAATTTTACTCCTTATTCCCCTCAATTTCTATTGGTATAGTGTGACGAAAAAAAATCTCGTTAAAGTGCTGATTGTTATTACTTTTGTTTTGGAAGTTATAGCCCTTATTCTGACCTATACACGAACAGGTTTAATGATCGGTACGGTGCTTGGAGCCCTGTTGTTTATGAAGCAATTCTACAGACTGACACCACTCAGGATATCACTTGGATTCCTTGCGTTGGTCATGCTCTGGTTGGCGTTGCCAGCAGCCTATAAAGAACGTGTATTGAATCCACGCCAATATACCCGAAGCATTTCTGTTATGAGCCGACTTGATATGCAGACTGCGGCCATGCGCTATTCGTTGGAAAACCCGGTTTTTGGTTTAGGGCCCGGTGGATTCGGTATCGAGTACATCCGTGAAAACACAGAAACAGCACGTACCATGCGCTACATGGTTGACCGGATGGGTTGGCAGCCTGTCTTTGTTGGCGCGCACAACATGTATCTGCAACTTGCTTCTGATATGGGTTTCGTTGGACTGTCAATTTTTATTGCATTTTATATCGTATTGATGCGGCATCTTTATCGCCTTGAAGAACAGTATATAAAATCAGGTGACACACAAGGTGCGGCCATGGCCGGTGCTCTGTTTATCAGTCTGTTGGCATTTTTATTGTGTGCAGTTTTTCTTCATGCCCTGCAGCAAAAAATCTGGTGGATGGTTACTGCTGTGACCGCTGCGCTAGTAATTTACCAGTGTCAATTTAAGAAACCAACAGAACCTAACATAACAACTGATTCAAAATCTGATGAACCACAGCAATAGAACTGTGGAAGCAAATACAGAGGTCATATATTGATAACATGTCGGTTTATTTTAATATTTAGTGTTGCATTGCTGTATGGTGTACCAAGTACAGGCCAAGGTTATCATGGTTTGGTGCTGGCAGAAAATGAAGTACCAATAGAGCATGCATTTATCTCGCTCATGGATGCAGATTATCAGTTATTGCAGTATCGAATAAGTCGACAAAATGGTACTTTTGATTTTGATACACACGAAACTGCCCGCTTCTTAATCATTCAACCCCCGACCTATGTCGGTCCGGAAGGTCTTCAGGTATATCAGCAGCAACCACGCATTTTTGAGCTCGCCGGACACTTGCCTTCTGAAACAATGCGACTTATTTTACCTGACGCCGTGACATTTGTGCTCATGGCATATGATGTCAAAGGCGAATTGATGAAATGGGGAGATTTCGAAGCATTGGGCCGTTACGCGGGTCAATTTATGTATGCAACCAATACGCAGGATGAAGCGGTGCCTGCCACCTGCTGGCCGATACATGGTGGTATAGCCGGGCCAAGTGGACAAGATCGCGCATCAGGATTACCCGCGATTCTGGTACGACCTGGCGAGAATGTAATACCAAAATTGTTGTTCTGGGAAACTGGCGGCTATGGAAAACTGCTTTTGCAAATGCACAATGAAGGCATGGGGTATACATTAGACCGTGTTGGCGATGTGGAAATCATACCAATCAATTATAGCCTGGCTACTTCAGCGCTGCATGATTTGGAACAACGAATCTTTCATTATGGTGAAGGTAGTGACATTGAAATTAACAAGCTGAGATCGCGACTACAAGACGCAAATGCGCTTCTGGAACCTGTTCCAAGAACGAAAGCGTTCGATTCAATATTGCGAGATGCCCTGCGATTACGGGACAACTTAGAACTGGAGTCAGCGCGAAATGCAATCCATCAAGCGCAGAATAGAACACTTGAGATTGTATTGAACCCGAAGGAAGCAGAATTACCTGAAACTTATGACCTGCGCTTGACACCTTTGTCGTATGCGTTTTCATTTGGAGTTTTTGAGGGTAGTCCCTACAATGCCCAGGCTTTTGAAGCGGCACGAAGCGCGGGGTTCGATATGGCAACGGTATTGTTGGGTTGGAACTGGACAAAAAACCCAGAAACCCGCAAGCAGCAGATTGATCAGGTGTATGGCCTCAGCAGATTAAAGTCACTTGGTTATGATGTTAAGGCGCACGGAGTGATGTGGTTACAGGAGTACGATATTCTTCCTGATTTTATAAAAACAGTTTCGCCAGATACCCTTCTTGAAGCTGCTGAGTCACATGTCGATTCACTGCTGGATACCTTTGGTGATCAGATAGATGTGTGGGAGGCAATGAACGAACCTTCAAATACAAATGTGATGAATGTTCCAAAGGAAACCGTGTATGAATTGGTACAGCAAACCGCAGCGCAAATGGCCGATCAAGGCAAACCTGTAATACTCAATGCGCCGCATGAGTTTGCCTATGGAAGCCAGTACCTGACGTATTTGCCGGATGGAGAACCCACAAATGGGTACCCTGTTACCTACACGGCATTTCTCGAAGCAGCGGAAAATGCCGGGGTATTGGAACATATTGATGTTATTGGCTTGCAGTTTTACCCTGGTTTTCGATTCAGTACTATGTTTGCCGGATTGAATGGCCCTGCCTATACACCAGCACATGTACAAGATATTATTGAACGGTACACCCGTTTCAACAAATCAATCCACATCACGGAATTCTCGCTGCCGTCCAGTTATGGCGCGGATTGGACTGCCGGGTATTGGAAAGCACCCTGGGCACCTGAATTGCAAGCCGACTATGCGGAACATGTCTACACACTGGCATACGCGCATCCTCAGGTGCATTCTGTAACCTGGTGGGATGTCATGGATACCAAGCCCGCAGTTATTACCGGCGGCCTGATACATAGCGATGGTACACCCAAACCTGTTTTTAATCGTATTGCAGATTTAATTGCGCATTGGCGGGCTATCCCTGAAACGGAATCAAACTCTGCTGGAGTGTTTCAGCTTCAAGTGCCGGAAGGCACGTATATGTTGGAAGTTATACATGAAGAGAATACAATTTTTGAAACAGAATTAAAGCTGACCGGGGGAATCTCTCAGGTTGTGGACGTGGATTTATCGCCATGAATGCAGCCCCATTGAATCTGCTTTATCTGATTCGTACCTGGGCCGTGGGGGGCTCGCATACGATTATCCGGTTGCTGATGAACCACCTTCCCCAAGACCGTTTTCGTATAATAACAGTGCCTTATGATGCGCCAGGCCATGGCAACCAGGATTTTGTAGCATATCTGGAGAAAGCAGGGTTGGAAGTGGCGCCAGAGCGAATTCCGTGGCAAAGCAGAGGCAATTGGTTTCAGGCCCGAAAGGCCGTCGCAAAGCTCATCGACCAATACAACATTGATATTGTGCATTGTCACGACACGCATTCCAATGTATTGGTCGGACTTGGGCGCAACCGTTTCCGATGTGCCTGCGTGGCCAGTCCCTATGGTTGGTGGCAACCACGCTGGCATATCCGCGCACATATATACCATTGGATAGAAAAAAACCTGGCGTTGCCGAATTTTGATCGCGTTTACACGGTGTCACAAAATATGAAACAAAAAGTACTCGAAGGACGTACACCTGAAGACCGTATCCGGGTAATACATACAGGACTGGACCCTGCCTATTTTGACACGGGTGCATCAAGAGATACTGTACGTGAAGACCTGGGTATTTCCAGTGATACCGTAGTTATCGGTACCGTCAGCCGTCTATTTGCAGAAAAGGGACATGCCTGCCTGCTGCGCGCATTGCAGTTATTGTTATGCAATTCTGCTACTTCAATGCCTTCTGTTAAACTCCTGATTGTAGGTACAGGCGATGAGCGTGCAGCATTGGAGGGACTGGCTCAAGAACTTGGTATTTCCAAACAGGTGCAATTCGCTGGCTTTTATGAAGACTTGCCCGGAGTATTGCGGGCTATGGATATATTTGCACAGCCCAGCATTCTGGAAGAGGGGTTTCCAACTGCGGTATTGGAAGCGCAACTCGCGGGGCTTCCCATTATCGCGTCGGATATCGGGGGAACAAAGGAAACCATTGATAGCGGTGTGACTGGGTTGTTGGTGCCACCAGGAATGCCTGAACCTTTGGTCGAAGCGCTGCGACTGTTGGTGCTCGATGCCGATAAGCGCCAGGCCATGGCTCACGCTGCCCGCCCCTGGATTCTTAACAGCTTTACACTTCCCCATATGATTGCGCAGATGACTGATTTGTATGAAGAAGCCCACGCAATGTATCAATAGCGTATTTAAAGCCTATTCTACAACCTCAAACAAATCGGGGCCCGGAACCAGGTTGTCAAAAGGTCCACTGGAATAGCCCAACAGTTCTTTGAAGTTGGGTAAGGCTGGGTTGGTGCGCAGAATTTTCCACGTTTGGTCTCGTCGCACCCAGGTCACCCAGATTTCAGAGGAATCGGTTCGGGGTAGTGAGATTGGCAAATCAGCGATTCGACCGGTGGTGTCGGACAGGGCGTATGCCTGGATACTGCAATACATCAGTACATTCACTTCACCGCTATATTCATAGGTACTGAAATCCCAACGTCGTAACTGGCGATGCATACGGGGCATGTGGTAACGTTCAAACAGCCATTGGTAAGCGCGCTGCACATATTGAATTCCCCAGCCCTGTGGGTCTTCATATTCTGTGTCGTAAATGTTTAAAACAGTGTCCAGGTTAATCGATGTTACAGCCCGCTCCCACGATTCGATTTGCTCCACGATTGCTTCGGCAATATTTCGCCTCGATCCATCTTCAGCCCCTTCATAGGTTGGCCACCAGTCCTCAACTGCTTCGAAATCCATACCGGTCAGGATGGGACGACTTTCAGAAAAATTCATCACAGCGTTTAATACCACTTCATGGTCTATCCGGCTTTCCACCACACTGAGTGCAAGATATTCTCCATACCCCACGCTACCTTCGTACATTTCCTTCTCATTGGTTAGCGCGGTAATTGTATAGGCAACAGCATCTGATGGTCCGGCAGCTGCATCGGTAAAACGATTTTGAGTAACACCTGAAGCAATCAATGACCATTGGGTGTCGGGCATAAAGCGCCTGAAGACTTTGTAGGAGACATCACCTTCTCGAAATGGCCAGTTCAATTCAACACCATCTCCTATCCGTCGTGCTTCAAAGGAACGTACAGGCGTTGGAACTTCATTCACCTGGAAGTTCTGTCGCTCACTCACATTTTCCCGTGTATTCATGATGAAGATGCCACGCCCAACTGTTGTAATGAAAGCGGAGCCTTCTCCGGTAAGTGAATGGAATGCATCAAGACGGTCCCGCCAGTCCGACAGGCTATTTGTTTCACCAGCAATTGCTACATGCTCAAACCGACCAACCGCAGCGTTGCCCAAATGTGCTGAAAGTACAGGTACATAGAAGTAGCGTCCATTATTGGGGATAAGCTCCGGAATTTGTCCTGGTCGTTCCATGCCATAAGCCGCATGGATAAGCAAGCCTTGATTTAACAAACCATCCAGGTCACGAAGATTCTCGTGGAATTCTAAAGGTGTTCCAGCACTGCGTAGCTGTAGAGCAACCGGAGTTCGGCGTTGTACAAAATCTTTTCGAGCTATAAGCCCGGTATCAATGATTTCCTCGATAGTTGGCAAAATCGCATTATGCCAGTAGCGTGATGACGCGCCATTCCACAAGTCAGATTCCTGGTAAAAGGTGTACACCGTAGCACCTGTCATGGCGCCGTTTAACAGCATGGCCCGATACAATTCAGAAGGCATACCCGCGCCGGTGTCCTCACCTCCAAATCGACCCGTGCCTTGAAAACGAGCATCTTTATACCATCTGGAGTCCGGACCCACGCCCCAAAAGTCTACAGCGTCTTCCAGCCAGGCGCCCATCATTGAGCTTATATGGGGTATCAGATGATCGCCATGATAATGCGCTATAGGTATGACATAACCGGTTGCATTGGCTATGCGATCGTATAATGCCCGGGTATTTCGATTGGCCATGATGCGTGTCCAGTGCAATTCATTCAATGGCAACAAGGTCAGTCGGCCATAACGTGCTGCCAGGTCAATCGTTTCTGCCAACCATGCAATATGGGCTGGAGCTCCCCACTGTTCTTCTGGAATCGGTGAATCATAAATATTGAACGATAACCCGGGTGCTTCTACTCCGCGTACTATGGTGTACGTGCGTAACAATGCTTCAAGTTCCGTGAGTGGGTATCGATCTGCGCCGGTACCTAAACGAATAATTGCAGGTATGTTCCCCTCCTGCATACGTAATAATAACGCTTCATACCGTTCATGACGCCCATGACCAGTACCTACATCAACCAGAATAGCACTCATAGAGCGTAAGCTTTCAGGCAAAGTACTCCATGCAGCCGTTACAGCCTCGGCATACCTTTCTGGCGATCCTCCTGACAATTCAGTTTGCTGAAAAATAAATAATGGATGCTCCGCGCTTATATCTACCAATAGTGGTGGATATGGCTGGGACCAAGCTATCTGAATGGT
>Ga0334884_1002517_pt1 | contig 23087 bp, 23 predicted proteins | sample GraSluR1_MG_7_FD_207215 | JGI IMG/M metagenome (GOLD analysis project Ga0334884, IMG submission 207215) | Sludge microbial communities from methane-producing bioreactor in Wageningen University, Netherlands - Granular Sludge_12_05 R1 | ecosystem: Engineered > Bioreactor > Anaerobic >...
TCCCTTTCATCCGCTCAACAAGTGTCTCTGCTGTCATCTGTGGCATATTGGCTGCCTCCTGATGACAGTGTATTGCATCAAGTGTGACACAGAGTGTCGTAGTCACTGATTCTTAAAAACAGCCAAGAAAATTGAACGCATCAAGAACCTGAAAGGGTTCACCCTCAAGAAAGATTTCGCATTTGGGTCAATCTCCTTTTTGGTGTTGGCTCTCTTCCTCGGTGCCGGATCGGCCCTCCAGCTCGCCCTCTTCCCTTTCCTTGGGATAGAAGCAGTTGTAGCGGTGAGCACCGCAGTCTTTTTCTGTGCACTGGTCATAGCCATCTTCCCGTTGTGGGTCACCATGACCAGCATCCTGCTGATCCTGTGGGTCGGGGTGGCTGGGGGGCTTTCGATCTATCTTTACCCCATCACCATCTTCGCTACCCTGGGACTTCTCTTCTCCTCTTCCTTCCAGCTGGTCTACCACTGGGACAAGGTGATCATCCTCCGGTTGGGCAAGTTCCACAAAGTGCAGGGACCGGGGCTGTTCCTGCTCATACCCTTGGTGGACAGAATCGCCGAGTTCCTCGATATGCGTATCAGGGCGACTGACTTCAGCGCAGAGAAAACCCTGACCAAGGACACCGTGCCGGTACATGTCGATGCACTCTGCTTCTGGATGATTTGGGATGCAAAGAAGGCAATCCTTGAGGTGGAGGACTACACCGAGGCGGTCATCCTTTCGGCACAGACCGCGCTTCGGGACTCCATCGGGAAACACCCCCTCTCGAGCCTTCTCAGCAAGCGAGAGGAGTTGGGTCGTGAGATTCAGCAAGCCTTGGATGCAAAGACCAACCCCTGGGGAGTATCCATACTTTCGGTGGAAATCACCGACATCATCATCCCTAAGGAACTTGAAGACTCGTTGAGCAAACAGGCACAGGCAGAACGGGAGAAGGAGTCAAGAATCATTCTTGGTGCTGCCGAAGTTGAGATAGCAAAGAAATTCCGTGAGGCTTCGGCAGAGTACGCCAAGGACTCCATCGCACTCCAACTCAGGTCAATGAACATGATCTATGAGGGTATCAGGCAGAACAACTCCATGATGCTGATGCCTGCATCCATCCTGGACCATATGGACTTTGGAGCGGTGCTTGGCAGTGCAGCCTTACAGAAACAACAGGAATCAGAGCATGCAGAAAAGCAGAAGGAACAAGTATGATCAAGGCAGATAAGGTTTCGCGCAACTACAAGAGCGGGGAGAGTGTCGTCAAGGCTCTCAGAAAGGTTTCATTGGAAGTGGATAAGGGAGAATTTCTCTCCATTGCAGGGCCCTCAGGCTCGGGCAAGACCACCCTGCTCAATCTCATCGGCTGCATCGATGCCATCGATGAGGGGGAGATTTTCATCAATGACATCCCAATCAGCGGGATGGACAAAGCCGAGAAGACCACCTTCCGCAGAAACAACTTGGGCTTCATCTTCCAGACGTACAATCTGATTCCTGTGCTCTCTGCCTACGAGAATGTCTCCTTCGTCCTCTCCCTACTGGATGTGGAGAAGCGTGAGATTGAGGAGCGGACCATGGAGGTGCTCAGGGAAGTGGGGCTGAGTGGCATGGAACACAGGAGGCCGGCAAAGCTCAGCGGGGGTCAGCAACAGAGGATTGCCATCGCACGGGCCTTGGTAAAACAGCCGCAGATCATCCTTGCCGATGAACCGACTGCCAACCTCGACTCCAAGACCGGGGAAGAGATTCTCAAACTCATGAAACGGATGAATGAGAAGTATGGTACCACCTTCATCTTCTCAACCCACGACCAGATGGTCATGGATTATGCCACACGGCTGGTACAACTTCATGATGGCATGATTGTCAGTGATGAAAGGAGAGCCTGATGAAATTCATCTTGGAACTGGCGGCCAAGAACCTGCTGCGATACAAGAGAAGAACCATCATCACCTCCATAGCCATCGCTATGGGACTGATGATGTACATCTTCGTGGATTCCCTGCTCATGGGGGCAAATCTGGAATCCATGCGCAACCTGAAATGGTACGAAACCGCATCACTGCGCGTTCATAAGGAGTCCTATTGGGAAGAGCGAATGTTCCTTCCGTTGGAGTCATCCATCGGAAATCCCGAAGCAGTACTGGATCTCCTTGCAAAAAAGGGTATCGCGGCAACCGAACGCACGGTCTTTACTGCCGACATGATCCTCTATCAGGATGACTTCGGTGAGGACGGCAATATGACGGTCCAGGTGACCGCCATCAACCCGGAGACGGATTTTTCCGTCTACCGCTTCAAGGATACCCTGCTTGAGGGGCGTTTCCTGCAAAAGGGCGAGATGGACGGCGTGGTCCTCGGCAGCTGGTTCGCTGAAGACATCGGGGCAAAGGTAGGCTACTGGGTCACCTTCGTCACCCGCGGAAAGGGAGGCTTCTATGAGGCCTTCGACATGCAGATTGTAGGCATTGTCAACTGTCCCAACCCAAATGTGAACCGGACCTTGGTCATGATGGACAAGGATGCTGCAGATCTCTACCTGGGCATGGAAGGCGCGGTGACGAGCATCGACATCCTGCTTCCAGAGAAGAGCAACCTGGCCTCTGTCAGCAAAACCCTGCAGGCTGACCTTGCCTCCATCGACCCGCAGCTGCGTGTCTTTACCTGGGAGGACCTTGCCCACGACTACCTGGCTTTGCTTCAGGCAAAACAGGGAGGAACAGGATTGATCCTTTTCCTGGTCTTCATCATCGCAGCCGTCGGTGTTTCCAACACCATGCTGATGGCAATGTTCGAGCGAATGCGCGAGATTGGGATGATGCGTGCCATGGGAATGAAAGATCGTGACATCCTCTTCTCCTTCCTCTTTGAGGCAGGGGGAATCGGCTTGGTCGGATCGTTGGTCGGCGTCCTGCTCGGGGTCCTGGCCAATCTCTACTTGGTCAATGTCGGATTCGATTTCGGTTTTATGTTCAGGGATATGGACATCGGCTTCAGAATCCAGAATGTCATGCGCGGCGCTTGGAGCATTGCAACCATCGCCAAGGCTTTTTTCAGTGGGATCGGCTTGTCCATGCTGGTGGCGATCTTCCCCATCAGGCGCGCACTGAAACTTGACATCCCCACCTGTCTGCATCACCAATAGGAGGAAATGCAATGACGATCAAACTTCCTGCCGTTGCGTTTCGCAACATATTCCGAAATTTCCGTCGCTCGATGCTCAGTGCCATCGCCATCGCAGTCTCTGCCATGGCCATCATGGCCCTCCTTGCCCTGCTGGAGGCAATGGAGAGTGACATGGCAACCAACTTGGTCAGCTATTACACCGGCGAAGTGAGAATCCGCCATGAGTCGTTTGAGCAGTATGAGCGCTACAACCCCTTGCATCTGAGTCTCGATATGGATGAGGTCCTTCCTTTGGTAGAAAAGCAGGAGGGAGTACGTGCAGCAACAGAGCGAATCAACTTTCCTGCCAACCTCTATCTGAACGGCAAGAACAATGCTGCACTGGGCGTCGGGGTGGACTTTGCCTCCGAAGAGGCCTTCATAGACTTCCCCTCGCTGGTAAAGGAGGGAAGACTCCCCACTGAGGGCAGTAATGAGATGCTCATCGGGGCCTTGCTTGCCCGCGATCTCCATCTGAACCTTGGGGACAAGGTGACCGTGCTCACGTCCACGGCCTTGCGCGGATCGAATGCCATGACCTTCCAGATCGTGGGCATTGCCTCCTTCCCCGTGGGAGGGCTCAATGCAAAGGTGCTCTACGTTCCACTTGACAGAGCCCAATACCTCTTGAGGATGGAAGGACAGGTCCAGGAGATACTCCTGCTGACCGAGGATGGATACAAGGAGCGGGATGTGGCCGCTTCCGTGAAAGAGCTACTCCAGACCGAGCTCTCGCTGCAAACCGAAACCAAAGCATGGAAGGACCTGAATGCGATGTACTCCTTGCTCTCCATAGCCAAGTTCATTTACTACGTCATGGGAGCCATCTTCTTCTTACTTGGCAGTACGGTGATCATCAACACCACGATGATGGTTATCTATGAACGGATGCGCGAGATCGGAACACTCGGAGCATTGGGCATGCAAGGCAAGGAGCTTACCAGGCTCTTCTTGCTCGAAGGCAGCTTCATCAGCATCATAGGCTCCACCCTTGGGACCATCGCCGGCTTGATCATCGTCTTCATTCTCAGCAAGGTGGGGCTGAACTTCACCGAGGCGATGAGTGGAGTGGATATGGAGATATCCTCCATCCTCTACCCACAGGTCAACTTCTTCATCGCCCTCTTTGTTTGGGTATATGCGATCATCATTGCATCCCTTTCCACCCTCATTCCTTCCCGACGTGCTTCAAAAATCCAAATTGTGGAGGCTCTGCGTTATGTCTAAACCTGTCGTCAAACTCCTTTTGACCCTTTCGCTTCTTTGCATCATCCCTTCGTTCCTGTTCGCCCTCACCGGCGACGAAGTCATCCAGAAGATGGACGAGATGGCTACCTTCGAAACCTCGGTCTCCACAGGCTCAATCAAGACCACCGACAGGTTCGGAACCAAGATCAGCACTTTCAAGGCATGGGCACGAGGGGCCAGTGACTCCCTGATTGAATTTACCAGCACTGCAGAACGTGGGCAGAAGATACTGAGGACCCAGTCGAGTCTCTATCTGTTCTATCCCGATGCCGAGGAACTGATCCGGTTGCAAGGCGCTGCCTTGAGGCAGTCGGTGCTGGGAAGCGATCTCTCCTACGAGGATATGACCGAGGAGAAGAATACACTGGACAGCTATACGGTGGTCCTGGAAGGCAGTGAGATCGTAAATGGCCATGACTGCCATGTACTGACGCTCACCGCAAAGAAGAGAACCGTTGCCTATCCGGTGCAAAAGATCTGGGTGGACAAGCAGACCTACTTGGTGTGGAAGGCTGAGTACTCCACAGCCCAGAAACGGTTATTGAAGGTGATGGAAGTGATCTCCACTGTTGAGGTGGCAGGCAGAACGCTTCCCTCCGAGACCAAGATTGAGGACAAGATGAAACGCGACAGTGCAACCTGGATGACCTTGGACAGCCTGGAAGTGAATGTCCCCCTTGCTGCAAACCTCTTCTCCCTGGAGAATCTGACATGGTAGGAAAACGAAATCTTCTCTTGCTTCTGGTTCTCTCATTTCTGTTCAGCCCGCTTTTCTCTGCGGTGGTCCCTGTGGTGGATATGTCACTTATGGGAATATTTAACTATAAGCCCTCGACAGAATCATTTCACCAGCTGATGGGCATGGACCTGAAAATCTCCCTCCCTTCCCCGAACTCGGGCAATGTCCGCGGGGAGGTGGTGCTCAAGGCAACCTATCCAAGTGGTACTCTTACTCTGGATGACATAGTCCACAAGGCGTACCTGCGTGCACGCTTCCCCTCCTTCCGCCTGACTGCAGGAAAAACCCGCCTCAGCTGGGGCGACGGCATGCTCTTCAATGCAGGAGATGTGCTCTATGGCAGTTCTTCAACCTCAGTAAGCCTGACGCAAGCAGAGCTGCGGGACAAGACAGATTGGATGGCAGCACTGAACTACCCGCTGGGCTTCTTCAGTTTTTTTGAAACCATACTCATCCCCAGCACTTCAGGCAGGATTGAGGATGCAGGATTCGGCTTCCGATTCTACACGAATGTGGGGGAGACAAAGGTGGAGGCGGGATTCGCCACCACCGATGCAGGGGTACGAAAACACAAGCCCTATGTAAGCCTGCAGGGAAACATTGGAGCCGATTGGTATCTCAGTTCTTCCGTTGAGTTGGATCGACAGTTCACAGCATCCACCTCTGACCTTCTGGTTACCGGCGGCTTGTTCCACTCTCTCTATTTCCCTGGTGACCGAACCCTGACACTCAGGTTGGAATTTCTCAGCAGGCCTCTGCAAAGCTGGGCCTTTACAGGCCAGGAGGATGCAAATTGCACCCTCCTGCTCTACCCAGAGCTTGTCTACAGTCCGTCCACCAGCCTCTCACTGAGATTGAGGACCATCCTCAGCCCACTCGACCTGTCGATGAACACAACAGTGGGGGCGAGCTGGTCGGTCTTTGAGGGCTTCAGTCTGGTAGGATACCTCTCCGCTCCCTTCGGACAGAGCTCTGATCTGTTCAACTGGGAGGGCGATCAGAGGATTGCTCTTGGCGTAGGGGCTTCCTGGATCTACTAGCGGAGAATCTCTCCTTCGGTGGAGATGGTCACCACGGCAAGGGGAATGATCTTCCCGCTGGCGGTGATGGCACGCTTTACGGCATGGTCGAGGCCTCCGCAGCAAGGGACCTCCATCCGTGCCACCGTGACGCTTCTGATGTCATGGCTTGAAAAGATTGCAGCCAATTTCTCTGCATAGTCGCCTTCATCGAGCTTGGGACAGCCGATGAGGGTGACCCGGTTGCGGATGAAGGTATTGTGGAAATCCCCATGGGCATAGGCTGCACAGTCGGCAGCAATGAGCAGGTCACAGTTGTTGAAGAATGCGGCATTGGGCGCAGCGAGCTTGATCTGTACCGGCCACTGGCGAAGCTGGCTCGCCATCTTCTGGGTGCTTTGCGCTGCAGGAGTCTCATCTCTCCGGCTCTCCTGCTTCATCACCTTGATCTGACTGCCGGGGCAGCTGAAGACAGGCTTCTGCTCGCCCATCAATCGCTCCACTTCCTCATGGTTGAAGGCAGGGGCCTCACGCTCCTCAAAGCTTATGGCGCCGGTGGGGCAGACCGGCAGGCAGTTGCCGAGCCCATCGCAGTAGTCCTCCCGCAGAAGGACAGCCTTGCCGTTTACCAAGCCGATGGCTCCTTCCTGACAAGCGCTTACGCACAAGCCGCAACCGTTGCACTTCTCTTCATCTATGGTAATCATCTGTCTGATCATATCTGTCCTCCATTGTCTCGTATCGCAAGCTATGGTACCATGGGCTTCAAAGAGATTATGTTGTTTTTGCAACAAACAAGGAAGATCTATGGATATCGTTACCATTCTGCGGCACTCAGTCCTTTTCTCACAGATCCAGGCAGAGGATATTCCCAACCTCCTCACCTGCCTGCGGGCAAGGAAGTCCGAGTTCCCCAAAGACTATACGATCATCGATGAGCGCGAGTTCACCGATGAACTGGGTATTGTGCTCAGCGGTTCTGTGAACATAGAGCGTCATGATTTCTGGGGCAACAGGACCGTGGTATCCAATCTCGGGGTTGCTGAAAGCTTTGCCGAGACGCTCGCCTGCACCCAACAGATGAGTGAGGTGTCGGTCATCACCTGCGAGCCTACCACCATTCTGTTCCTGAATATCCATCAGGTGATCACCTCCTGCTCCAAAGGGTGCAGCTTCCACCACGCTCTCATCGAGAACATGGTTCGCCTGCTCTCTTACAAGAATCTGGAGCTCATGAAGAAGATGAATCATATCACCAAGCGAAGCACCCGGGAGAAGCTGCTCTCCTATCTCTCTGCGGAGGCGCAAAAACGAGGGTCGAGGAGTTTCTCCATCCCGTTCGATCGCCAACAGTTGGCAGACTATCTGTGTGTAGAACGAAGTGCCATGTCCAGTGAACTGAGCAGGATGCGCAGTGAAGGCCTTTTGGAGTACCAGAAGAGCTTCTTCACCCTGGTTGAGGAGGATTGAATGAGAAACGTATATATCGCGACCATACTTGCCAGCCTGTTGCTGCTGGCATCATGCAGCACTACCCAACGGGCAAAACCCATCTCTCTCGAGGTGACAGGAAAGCCGGTGACCGAAATGCTGACCATCTCCCTCAGCGAAGCTGAACTGTTCGAGGCGGGGTATACCTATGGGCAGTGGCTGCTGCTGGAAATTGAGGGCGTCGTACTCAAGGCGAAGATAGCCCCAGCTCCTGCTGCCCTGACTTCAACACTGGTTCCCCACGAGGAGACCTCCACCCTCTATGCACCGCTGGCGATCAAGGAGGGAGGAAAGGGAATCATGGCTCCCTATCGGGAACCCTCAGGCCCTTCATCCTCGGTAAGCTTCTCAGGGAGCTTTGTCTTTACCCTTTGACTTGTACCGGCTCACTGAGGATATCAAAGGTATCGCAGATGGTCTCCAGGAAAAAGATCCTGATGCTCTGCAAATCCAGGTCTCCGTCATAGAGGCCAAGATCTTCTCGTTCCAAGGCTGTGTAGAGATACGCCCTGTTCTCCGAGAAGTACCCTTTGGTCTGATACTCATCCTGCAACTCCCTCAGCGAGCAGCCGAGTTTGTAGGAGAGGGAGCGAAGATCCTCCTGCTCAAGGCTGACTGCCAGAATGGTCTTGCGTTTGCGCTGGACCACCATCGAGTAAGGAATGCGCACCAAATCCTCCCCACTCTTGCATGCAGGGTCTTTCAAGAGTGTGCAGACGAGGTCTCCACACTTCCATATCTCATCGGCAAGGACGCCGTCACGCTCATCGGGAAAGGAGTGCCAGATGAGAGGGTCGATTACTTGTTGGGTCACGGGGTCTAACACCATAGGATCCTCCACCACCAGAGTAGCCTTTGTCTGCAGTGCAAGGCAAGCGGTTTTCCTCTTGACCGATGCAAGGTTGGTTCGTATCGTAAGGATATGAGTAACAATCCGGTGCTTCTGGCATTCCTTGCCACCATGGGAACCTGGGCGATGACCGCTTTGGGGGCCTCTCTTGTGTTCTTCTTCAAGACGATCAAGGCGCATGTCATGAACAGTATGCTTGGTTTTGCCAGCGGCGTCATGATTGCTGCTTCCTTCTGGTCGCTGCTTGCTCCCGCCATCGAGATAGCAGAGGGAGGCAGGATTCCTGCCTACATCGTAGCCTCGATAGGGTTCTTGCTCGGAGGGGGCTTTCTCTGGCTGAGCGACCACTTGCTGCCCCATGCGCACATCGGATCCAAAGAGGGGGATGAGGAGGGTGTTCCGACTCACTTAAGAAGATCCATTCTTTTGGTACTCTCAATCACGTTGCACAACTTCCCTGAAGGTCTGGCGGTAGGCGTAGCGATAGGCTCTGCTGCCGTCACAGGCCAGGGAATGATGGCAGCTCTGGTGGTCGCCATCGGAATCGGACTGCAGAATCTTCCCGAGGGAGCTGCTGTTTCCATCCCGCTGCGCAGAGAGAACCTGAGTCGGCGCAAAGCCTTCTTCTACGGCCAAGCCTCTGGGGTTGTGGAACCCCTGGGAGGGGTGCTTGGTGCACTGCTGGTCACCCAAATGCAACCCATCCTTCCGTATGCCCTCTCCTTCGCTGCAGGGGCCATGATCTATGTGGTGGTCGAGGAGTTGATACCTGAATCACAGGCGGAGAAAGGGGACCACAAGGGAATCCACTATGCAACGTTCGGCACGATGCTCGGATTTGCAACCATGATGATCCTGGATGTTGCCTTGGGTTAGATGCGCTGCAGCAGGTTCTCGAGGGTAAGATTCCCCAATGAGGCAATACCGTGGTCCTGCACCTGCTGGGCCACCGCCTCCCCTGCCGTATCATGCTCAACTTCATCGATGTTCTCAAGGCCGAACAGGCCCAGTACCAAGTCCTGCATCCTGAGGCTTTCCAAGGGTTGTTTGGGGATGAAGCTGGTTCTGCTGCTGTTGGTGGTTGTGATGAAATTCAGTTGCGTAAGCAGGTCCAAAAAGCCTTGCAGTCGATTGAACGGGATGGCAAGCCGGTCAAGCATCTCTTTGGTGGAAGTGGCACCCCGCCCTTCACGAAAGTTGCTTCCGATGAGCATCATGATGTTCGTACCTTCAGAGAGCTGCAAGGCCGGGCTTTGGGGCAAGCCGCGAAAGCTTGCCGCATCGGGTCGGAACTGGTGGACATAGGCAAGCTCGACGCTGAAGAAGACCGTAGCCCAAAACACATAACAGAAAAAGAGAAACAGGAAGACCGCAGCAAACGACCCGTAAATGACGGAAAAGTTGGTAGCCTGATTGGTAAGCAGAGTCGTGAACTTGCTGAAAATGGAGATGACCACCACCCCCGAGAGGCTGCCAAGAAAGGCTGAATTGAAGCGTACCTTGGTATTGGGGACGAAGTAGATGAGCAGAAACAGCACCAAGACGACAATGATTGCGGGGGCGAAGGACTGCAGGGCCGTCGACCAGCGCCCCATACTCACACCGAGCAGGTTCAGATACCAGCTGGTAAGGACCGACTGTACACTTACATACGCAGCCAACAGCAAGCTAGCCACAATGAGGAAGGTGATGTAGCCGGCAAAACGTCTCAAGGGATTTCTAGACCTGGATGAGCGGTACATGTGATTTATCACCGTCCAGACCTTGTTGATCAGAAGGACCATCGTGACCAGGAAGGAGATGAGGCCGACCACCCCAAGGCTGGTTGCATTGCGGGTGTAGCGGGTGAGCAACACCATCAATTCGCCTCCCGCACTCTCCCCTGCAAGCTCAGTGAGCCACTCGGAGAGGAAGGCTATCAAGGGCTCAAGGAGTCCCAGTGCGTTGAAGAAGGTAAAGATGAAGGTGAGCGCCGGAACAATGGCCAGCAGGGTCGAGTAGACCAGGCCAGAGGCAGAGTTGAGGATGTTGTCTTTCATCGCCTGCCGAAAGACCGTGGCATAGAAGAGGCCCAGACGCCTGAGATTCTGTTGTATCACCGACCTGAACGACATCCCTAGATCCTTTGGCGCATCCAGGAGTAGAGGTACTCCTTGGTGGACAGCCTGTTGGTCTCTTGCAGCAGCTCATGTCGTGCCTCGGGAACCAAATAGAAGGTGAGATCGTTGATATTGCTCTCCCGATAGAGTTCATAGACCTTCCGCACGCCTTTGCCATAGCCTCCTACGGGATCTTTCTCTCCACTGATTACCAGAAGCGAGAGATCGCTCGGAAGCTTTCTTGCACGAGCGCGGTCATTGGCTGTTTCCACCCCGTCCAAGAGGTCATCGAAAAACTTGGAGGTACAGACAAAGCCACAGAGAGGATCCTCAATATAGCGAGCCACCTGTTCCTTGTCGCGACTGAGCCAGTCGAAAGGAGTCAGCGGCTTGGGTATCTTCTTGTTGAAGGCGCCGAAGCTCATCTTATCCAGCAGCGAATCGGGGTGTTTGGACCCATATTTGGAAACATGGTTTCTTGCCAGCAGCTTCCCAACTTTCCCCAGCAGGCCCTGACTCGGGCCACTGCCCATGATGACCACCCCATCAAAGAGATCGGAGTGCTGTACCATGAGGGTACGGGCAAGGAAAGATCCCATGCTGTGACCAAGCAGGAAGAGAGGCTTCTTGGGGAAATCGGAGAGGATGACATTGGTCAGCTCATAGGCATCGTCGACCACTCGCTGCCAGCCCTCACGCTCGGCAAACCATCCCAAGGTCTCAGAACTGCGAACTGCGGTCTCTCCATGCCCCCGATGGTCGGGTGCATAGACGGCGATTCCCTTTGTGTTGAGATATGCTGCAAAACGCTCATAGCGAAGACTATGCTCAGCCATACCATGCAGGATGAGAAGCACTGCCTCCACCTGGGTGTTCGAAGGAATCCAGACGCGATACCACACAGATTTCCCATCGCTGCAGCTGAGCTCCCTGATGGATGACATAGGCTTCCCCCCGTATTGTATATTTTTATATAATTCCCGTATCATAATAGCAACAATGTGAGCACATCACAAGAACCATGCTTCCATCAAATGGAAAATTATAGAGGAGATTCTCGCCTGTGACGCCAACCTACCTGATAACCAGCGACATCCATGGCTCAGTTCGTGTTCTCGAACGTGTGCTTGAAAAGGCGCGAGCGTTCAAGGCAGATGCCATCCTGATTGCAGGCGACCTCTGCCCTCCCGAAAATCCCCTCTTCTCGGCCCTGTTGCGTCAAGAAATCCCCGTACACTCGGTACGAGGAAACTGTGACAGCTCCTACGAATTTTCCAATGCCGCGTTGAGCTTGCCGCCCCTTGTGTGGAGAACTGTCTGGAAAGGGAGAGGTCTGGTGATGACCCATGGGGATCGATTTCCCTCACCCTACGGACTTGACCTCAAGAAAGGGGATATCTTCCTCTGCGGACACACCCATGTGCCAAAAGTGCAGATGGATGCGGAAGGGATCCTGACGATCAACCCAGGCTCACCTACCTACCCCAGAACAAGCTTGGGGCCCAGTTATGCAATCATGGATGCAGAAGGGATATCGATACGAGCCTTTGATGATGATCGCTACTTGCCTTCTCTCCAGTACGATTTTTTCGACGAAAGCGACCAATAGGCATCCAGCAAGCGTGCAAGAGGAACTACCTGGGCAGAGCGGAAATTGCTTTTCCCATTCACCAACAGCTGATCGGGAAGTTCCCCATGCGGACCGCTCTTCCCTCGGAGGCGACTGTTCAGTTCACGCTGTTTTTTCAGGCAGGTGCGTGCATAGCTCACCATCCACGAGCTGTCTATCTCATGCCCCTCTGCCAAGGATGCCAGCTCAGCAAGCTGAGCAAAGGCTTTCTTTGAGCGCTTGAATGCTGGAAAGTGCAAGAGAGGGTGGGCGAAGTGGGATATGGCAACCCATGGGCAAAGCCCCACTCCCTCCATGGCATAGCCGAGGGTCTGTGCAAAAAGTGCCCAAGAGGCAAGCCTTCGCTCGTTGCCACGCCTATGGCGGTTGCCCCACAAAAGCTCCCCCATTAACAGCGTATCATCACCGATGGCGGCAAGGCTCGCTTGCACCGGCAGAGCTCGATAGTCATAGGGCGGCAAGGGAAGCCTCTGTACCATGAACGCATAATCAGAGCCGCCATACAGAGAAACCAGCTCAGCAAGACTCTTGCCGAGCTGCTCACCGGTACCTCGGCCAAAAGCCATGGCATCGAGCAAGCGCAAGTAGAGCATTGCCGATGAACGCTGCATGTCGGGAAGGAAGGCCAGCAACCCCTCCTGTCGGCATTTTCGTGCCCATGCAAGCACAGAACCAGCGCTGATCGGGTCAAGGCCGTTTTCAAGACATCGGCTCACCAGTTGCTGTACGCTTCTGCTGTCAAACAGCTCGAGGTTCGAGCCAAGGGCCATCGCACTTTCAAGTTCGAAGCTGCTCTTATCGGTACAGACCGGACAGGTGGGAACCTTTGCCTCGCTCAGTTGTTCACTCGATCGAGGGCAGAGGCCCCAAAGACGACCATCAATTCGCATCGAGTAGGTGTCAATGGCAGCCCATCCATGATGATTAGCCTTCTGAAGCAAGGCGATGGAACCCTGTTCGGCAACGGATCTCCCGATTTTCGTGCTGTTCATCTCTCGAAGAAGCGAAGCTGAGAGCTTACCCATCCGCTCGGAGTCATACGACTCCCTGCCATGCAGGTGAGGATGGAGAGTGAAGAACTTGATGTTCTTCATTCCAAAGACCAGCCCCACCCCGCCACGGGTTATGTTCTGCCCATTTGCATACAGGGATGCATGGCTCACCAAGTGTTCTCCTGCCGGCCCGATCGCCACCACATGGGCAGCGCCCGAACGCTTTGCCACCTCAGTGGTGAGCATATCGTGCAACTCCTCAGAACTGGCGAACTCCACCTTCCCATCGGAAATGGAGAACCGGGAGAGCCGTCGGGCCCGTCCGGTGATGACCAAGGCGCTATAGCCGCAGTCGACTATTGCTTGGGCAAGGGAAGAGGAGGCACTGGTGATCGAGAGTTGGCCCGTCAGCGGGCTCTTGGTGACCACCGTGTAGGAAGTACAGCAACTGAGGGGGGTGTCGACCCCGGATCCCGGGGCAAAGACAACAGGGTTGCCGCTCTCATACGATTTCTCGTGCAGCTGATCGAATTGGGCGAACCGCTCCCAGAGAGTGAGGGCAAGCAGACGCCCACCGAGCAACGCCTTTCCCTCAGCTTCTTCCAAAGGGACCTGCGAATATGTCTCTGAGCCAATATCTACATGCAATATCGAACGATGGCGATAAGGATACGCCAGTGCACGCTTCTTTTTCATATACAAAAGGTAGCTACCTCCAAACCTGCTGTCAATCTATCTTTGGGAAAACAGTAGTATAGCACATTCGGATGAAAAACGCTTTCCCCTTGTTCGGACAAAGCCTCTCCAGTATGATTGGAATATGAAACAGATCAAGGTAACCATCAAGGAACAACAACTCTCCCTAGCCATTGGATCGACTGTCGAGGATGTCTTGCTTGCAACCCATCTGGTCGAATCCTGCCAGACTGCTCTCTATGAAGACAACCCCTATGTAGGGGCACTGGTAAACCATGAACTGCACTCCTGCAGCCGCGCCCTGGTCGCAGACTGCACGCTTGAGCCCATACGCCTCTTTTCCGATATGGGAAAGCGTATGTACCGCCACTCAATCTGCTACTTGCTCTGTGCTGCGGTCTCAATGCTCTATCCTCAGAGGCGATTGGTCATCGGCCATTCACTCGGAGATGGCTACTATTTCAGCTTTGATGACGATCTCACCCTCAACCGCACCGATATCGAAGCAATCGAAACCACGATGAGGAGCTTGGTAGACCAGAATCATAGCATCGAGGAAGTCACGCTGCCCTATCAAAGCGCCCTCTCCTACTTTGAGCAGAACCATTTCGAACAGACCGCTGCCCTGCTTTCCACCCGCAACGAACCGAAGGTGACTCTCTATCGCCTGCAGGATTATCTTGACATCTCGTACGAGCCGCTTCTCTCAGAAACCGGCTTGATGAAGGTGTGGGAGCTCAAACCCTACCAGGACCGGGGCATGCTGCTTCGCTACCCGCGCTCACACAATATCAAGGGGCTCGACCCGTTCGTCGACAATCCCCTGCTCTTTTCCATCTTCAAGGAGTACAAGGCGTGGGGAAGCATTCTCAATGTCCAAAGCTTGGGTCAGCTGAACCAGATGGGAAACCAGAACACCGTCGAATCCTTCATTCGCCTTGCCGAGGCACTGCAACAGAAGAAAATTGCCAGCATTGCCGACCAGATCAACCTGCACAGCAGTGTGAAGGCTGTACTGGTGGCTGGTCCCTCTTCATCGGGTAAAACCACGTTCGCCCACAAACTGGGGTTACAGCTGCAAGTGCTGGGCAAGAAGACGATCAAGATTTCGCTGGATAACTACTACCTGCCTCCGAGCCAAGCCCCGAAGGATGAGTTCAACAAACCCGATCTGGAAGCGCTGGAAGCCCTCGATGTCCCCAAGTTCCAGGAGGATCTCTCCCGCCTCTTCGCAGGCGATGCCGTCCAACTCCCCCGTTTTGACTTCAAGAGTGCAACACGCACCTACGAGAAAAGTCCGGTACAACTGGATAAGCGCACGATTCTCATCATCGAAGGCATCCATGGAATGAATCCTGAGCTTACCGCCTCGCTGGACAGGGACCTGCTTTTCAGGGTCTACATCTCCGCCCTCACTCAGCTCAATCTTGATGACCACAACCGGATCAGCACAACCGACAATCGCATCATTCGGCGCATGATCAGGGACAACCGCACTCGTGGTACGGATGCAGAGACCACCCTGAACATGTGGCCTTCGGTGCAGAGGGGAGAGGACCGCTACATCTTCCCCTTCCAGAACAATGCAAACGTCATGATCAACAGTGCCCTCGACTACGAGCTGGGAGTGCTGACAACCTACGCCCAACCCTTGCTGAAGATGGTGAAACCAGCAGCAGGGCCTGCCTATGAGACTGCCCGACGACTGTTACGATTCCTCGAGCATGTGAATCCCATCCCCGATACACTTGTCCCTTATGATTCCCTGCTCAGGGAGTTCATCGGCGGCAGTGAATTCGACGTCATCTGAACAGAGGAGAGACCATCATGGAACTCTATGAAGAAAAACTCATACAAGCTGCAAGCCTGGAGAAGCGACTTGGCAAACGCGTGACCATCTACGAACCCTCGCTGACCAGCCTTGGTGAGTGCACCCTGGTCTTGGTCAGGGCCGGAAGGGAGAAGTACCTGGTTGCCAAAGGGAGCGGACCGGTGTTTGATGAACTGCAAGGGACAACTGAAGGCTCATGCAAGATTTGCCCGACAAACCACGCCAACCGACTGGTGCTTAATACGTACCTTCCCTACACAAAACCTCAGGCAAACGCAACCAAAAGGCCATCGATCGGACTAGGTGATAGGCTTGGGGAAGCTACAAGCGGGCACATCCAAGCACTACGCACAACAAAAGCCTTTCCCATCTTTGCCCAACAGAGTGTACGTGAACTCACGCTGACAGGAAGGACCTTCGAGGATGTCATCGACAAGGCAGCGTATGCCGTTTTCCAGGAGGGATATACAAGCGGCTATGGTGCTGACGGGGACCACCTGAAGAAAAGAGAGGATATCGAGAAGGCATTGCAGGCCGGGGTTACCATGATCACCTTGGACAGTTCCGATCTGATTGACAACACCATTTTCACCATGAACTCCCAGGATGTGGATGCAAAGTATGCCCGGGTGGATGCAGAGCTTCGCTCAAGCTATGAGGCCAAGTACCTTGAGCAGGTATACACCATTGCAGACCAAACCTACACCCTCGATGCAGAACATCTGAAGCGAGACATTCTCATCTACCACCGTGCCTTGGACTTCATCCAATCCATCTATGAGCAGTTCATTGCCTCTCCGATCAGACCACTCGATTTCGAGGTCTCCATTGATGAGACAGACACCCCAACCGATGCAAAGAGTCATCTTTTCATCGCCCTGGAGCTGAAACGACGCAAGGTCGCAGTCTCCACTTTGGCCCCTCGCTTCATCGGGGAGTTTCAGAAAGGCATCGACTACCGGGGAGATTTGGAGTCGTTTGAGCATGACCTGCTTGCCCATGTGGGCATAGCCGATCAGTTCGGCTACCGGCTGAGTGTACATTCAGGCAGTGACAAGTTCTCCATCTTCCCAATCCTGAAGAAGAGCATCAAGGGAAGCTTCCACGTCAAGACAGCAGGAACGAACTGGCTGGAAGCGATGCGCCTGGTTGCCCTGAAAGATCCATCACTCTACAGGAAGATGCATCATCATGCTCTCTCCCGATTCTCTGATGCTCGTGCTTTCTACCATGTCACCACTGACGTATCTGCCATAAAGGCACTCAAGGAGACAGAGGATACCGACCTTGTGCACTATCTTGATGATGATAATGCCAGGCAGCTGCTGCACATTACCTATGGGTTTCTTTTGGAGGATACGGACGGTGAAGGAAATACGCTATTCAAAGATGCTTTCTTCACCTTGCTGGCAAAAGAGGAGAAGCTGTACGCCGAGCTGCTGGAAAAGCATATAGGAAAGCATCTTTCCTTGTTGGGATTTGCATCATAAGAGGAAGGCGGCCATTCGGCCGCCTCTCTTTGCTTCAGACATTGTAGATGTGCTTGAACTCGTCGAAGAGGTCGCTGACCACTTCCTTGCACTTGCCGCAGACCGTACCGTATTCGGTGATCTCCTGCAGCTGATCCAGTGTTTTCGCCTGACCGGACTTTACCAGGTCCTCAATCTGGACGTCGGTCACACTCTTGCACTCACAGATGATCTTCGCCACATGCTTCTTGAAGGGATTCTCCCTCCCCTGTTTCTCCAGATAGTCATCGATGGCTGCCCTGAGGGCCTTGTCACCGAGTACCGAGCAGTGAAACTTGTGCTCAGGAAGCCCCCCAAGAGCGTCAGTGATCATGGCAGGGGTCAGGTTGTACGCCTCTTTGAGCGTCAACCCAATCGCCATCTCGCTCATCATGGATGTACTTGCAATAGCTGATGCACAACCATAGGTCAACCATCTCAGATCAGCAATCTTGTCATCCTTGACCTGAATCATGATTTGCATCTGGTCGCCACAAGCCAAGGAACCGACATCGCCGACTCCATCAGCCTGAAAATCCTCACCCTCTTTCCAGGTATTCCTGGGATTCATAAAATGGTCCTTCACCACTGGGGTGTAGACCCACTGACTCATAAAGTTGGTCATCTTGTTGACATCTCCCTTAAGCGCTTGATGATCGGCGGCAGTTTCTCCAAAACATAGGCAACATCGTCGGCGGTATTGTACCTGCCGAAGCTGAAACGAATGGAACCGTGCGCCAGCTCAATATCCACCCCGGAGGCGAGAAGTACATAGCTGGGTTCAAGCGACCCACTGGCACATGCACTCCCGGTGGAAACCATGATTCCTTCCATATCGAGATAGAGCAAGATGGATTCACCTTCCGCATGGGGGAAGGAAACATCCAGGGTTCCCGGCAGACAGTGTTGCTGGTTGCCGTTCACCACCACATTGGGGATACGCTCCTCGATTCCCTTGCGCAGCATCTCCCTCAGTGACCAAAGCCTGTCATGCTCTGCTTGCAGGTCTGCCTTGGCCAGCTTTGCGGCTACCCCGATACCCACGATGCAAGCCGTATTGTAGGTACCGGCTCTTCTGCCACCCTCCTGATGTCCGCCATGGACAAGGGGGGTGAACGGAGCCTTGGTTTTCACTGCCAGGACCCCGATGCCTTTCGGCCCATAGAACTTATGTCCTGAAAGGCTGAGGTAGTCGACACCCATCTTACGCATCGAGACCTCAATCTTGCCGATGGCCTGGGTGGCATCGGTGTGGACCAAGGCTCCGACGGCATGCGAGAGCGCGGAGATCTCTTCAATGGGTTGGATCGTCCCGATCTCATTGTTGCCTGTCATGACCGAAACCAGGGCAACATCCTCCCCAAGCAGTCGCTTGAATGTGGCGAGGTCGATTCTTCCGGTGCTGTCCACAGGACACTCGTCGATCTTGTACCCTCTACTCTTGAGATACTTGACCGTCTCAATGATGGACGGGTGCTCAATCGTAGTGGTGATGATGCGGTCTCGCTTCGACCCGAGGTCGATCTGCTCCCTGATGATGGAAAAAACGGTGTTGTTCGCTTCGCTTGCCCCACTGGTGAAAACCACCTCTTTCGCAGAGCAGTCGATCAGGGAGGCAATCGATTGCCTGCTCTGCTCAATGGCTTCAGCGGATGCACGGCCAAGGCCATGCATGCTGGAAGCGTTTCCGTACAGGATATGTGCTTCATGGACCGCTTCGATGACATCTTCATGCATCGGAGTAGTCGCATTGTTATCCAAATAAATAATGTGCTGTTCCATAGATACACCTCATAGACAACCATAGTTATACGGGGCCCCAAAGGTCAAGCCACGTACCGATTATGCCTGGAATGCTTTGTACAGGTGGTCGTCTGAGTCCTCTTGGGGACAGTTCTTGCTATGGATGAATTGAAGAATACGCCGTTTGGCAAAACGCAAGTGTTGGCTTCTGGCCCAAACGACATAGCCGCAACTTTCAGGAAGATACGAGGCGAACATCGCCTTGAGATAGGTCATCTTCTTACAGCGCTCACAGCGGTTGAAACGCTCGGCATAGACTGTGCACTGTTTTGTCTTGGAATCGAAGAACTCGCACCAAGAGTCGAGGTCTATCACCAGCTTCTTGCCGTAGACAGCCTTCTCATGGCAACAGAGACCACACTTGGTACACTTCTCTTCCCAGCACTTACCCACGACAGGCCTCCTGGCTCAGCTCTTGCAGCCGAGCCTGCACGGAGGCATGGACTGGGGGCAGGATGGAAAGAGCGGTGACACTGACATATCCATCACGGACCGCCTGGAAATCGGTGTCCTGGGTGTTGCATCGCTGTACTGGGGAGACGCCCCCTTTGAGGGCAAGAACAACCGAGGTCCCAAAGCGTACTGAGGAAGTGTCATAGAATCGAGTTTGTTCCTCTCGCTTCGTCTCTACCGCATCATGATACTCCAGATAGCTTAGTTGGGCACTTTTCCAACGTCCATTCCCTTCGCCGGGGACATTGATGTTGATGATGCACTCACTGCTGGTCAGGGGATAGAACTCGTCCAGATGGTCGATGACGAAGGCTGCGCTGCGTTCGAAAGGAAAGGTCCCGTCGCTGCTGCGGGTGCAGCTGACAGCCATCGATCGCAGGCCCGTCAACGCTGCTTCCCTTGCCGCTCCCACCGTACCTGAGTAGAGAATATCGGTGGAGATGTTGTATCCATGGTTGATGCCACTGATGACCAAATCGGGAAGCGTATTGAAGATCTTTCCCTTGGAGGCGTAGAGGATGCAGTCCGCAGGAGTACCGTTGCAATGGTAACGGTTCTTCCCATACTCGGTGATGATGATCTCCCCGCGCAAGGTCATGGAGTGGCTGCTGGCGCTTCGCTCGGAAGTGGGTGCACAAATCCAGATTGCATGACCTGCACGCACCAACGCTTCAGAGAGCGTTCTCAGCCCTTCGCTTTGGTATCCATCATCATTGGTCAGCAGTATGTTCATCTATGTTCAGGAAACACGACCCTGGCAGCATCACTCCCCTCGTAGGTATACCAGCGGGGATGAAAACCAAAGATGTGTTCATAGTCCTCCAGACGGCTAATATAACTTGGAAGCGCCTGCTTACTCAAGAGGACCATGATATTGCCGCTGAAACCGTTTGAGATCTGGACCGACCCCAGGCACCCGTTGAGCTCGGAAGCTCGCTTGGTAAGCCAGTCAACTTCGGGACACGTGACCTCCAGGAGGTCCCTGAGCCCTGCCTGCACGCGGTTCATAAGCTTTCCGTAGAGCAACGCATCCTTGGCATTCAACAGCGATGCTGCATCATTGGCCAGATGGGACTCCATCAGCACATACTCACAGATATGGCGTGCTTCCTCATCGAGAGGCACAACTCTGGCGGTCAATTCATTTTCAGGGAAATCACGCAAAAAGCCACCGCTCTTCAACTCCTTGAGTTTGGCAAAGGCTCGCTCTATGGCCCTTCGCTTGCTGGCTATCTCCTCACGCATGGCATTCGGGCTGATCTTGCTGTCAACCATGATGGCCACATGCTCTTCATTGGCATTGGTGAAGGGGAATCCCAGTTCCTTGTACGTGACATGCTGCAGATCAAAGAAGAGCACCTTGCCTTTCTGGGCATTGAGCATGGTAAGCAGATCACTTATCTTGCATAGTTCGTTGTTGAAGGAAGTACACGCCTGATAGGAGATCCTGATCTGGCTGGTGAGACTCATATTCAATCCAAGCAGGGCATCAAGGGCGAGACAGGTTCCAAGACTGCACGCAGTGCTTACCATCTGATTGTCACCATACAAGAGGCTGCCCTCAACGGTGATGTTCAAACCGGTAAACGAAACTCCCTCATTGGCAAGGATGGCAACGACGCCTTTGATATAGTTGCCCCAACGATCTTCCTTCCGGTACTTGATATTACCGAGAGAGAAGCGTTTTCGGTCATTCAGGGTGGCATTGGTAAGCCGAACCAATTGATCGTCACGGTAGGACACAGCAACATAGAGTGTAGAAGAGTCAGATCCAACAAGGGACCACCCTTTGCACGCGTCTGCATAACTGCCTAGCAAGGTGCAAGTACCCGGCACCTGTGCTATGACCAGCGGAGTCTCACCGTACTCCTTGCTGTGTTGTTTGATAACGTTATCCATGCCCCAACCTAATTTTTATGAGTCAATTCTAGGATACTTGTCGGCATAATGCAACAAAAAACCTTTTTTTGTAGAGTTCAGCAACGACGCATCTTCCCACAGAATCGATAGATGCACATCAGAAGGTTTGGAAACCTTATAAAAAAACCGGGTCAATCACTTTTCCTGTGGGATTGGATAAAGCTGTCACAAAGTATAGAGAATCAAGAGCATCTGAGTGTCTGAAGATGATTGCATAAAGAAGGGCCGTCCCTATAATGTTTAGTTACCACACTCAACAGAAAAGGAAGACAGCCCTAGATGCACTATATCACGTTGCCCTCAGAATTGGTAGGCTTCACCAATCACTCCTCGGAAATCGTAAAGACTGTATCAAACAGAAAGATGTATCTGCTGCATGGAGAACTCAAGGCCGGCGCCGCGGATAGCCTGTGTCCGCAGTGCGGCGGTTCAATGCACATCCACGACCGCTGCGAGGTGAATCTGAGGCACCTGTGCTTCGGAGACAAGCTGAGCTGTCTCAGGTTCACCAAGCTACGCTATTATTGTCCCCGATGCGGCCACAGCCACATGCAGGGAGTCCCTTTCCAGGCAAAGGGACACCGCATCAGCTGTGAGTTGTTGACCTTTACCAGGGACCTGCTCGCCTATGGCTTTACCAACAAGCAAGTTGCGTATATCACCGGCCTCGGCAGGAATACCGTCAAGGACATCGACCTGGAGCGGCTGAAAGAGAAGTACACCGTCGACGGAGAGCGCCTCATCCAGCCCGAGAGGCAGGCCAGGTTCCTGGGCATCGATGAGTTCAAGCTGCATGACGGGCACAAGTATGCGGTGATCATCATAGACATGGAGACCGGCCACATTTTGTGGCTCGCCCACGGAAAGAAGAAAGCCTCGGTATACTCGTTCATCGAGCATGTGGGAAAGGAGTGGATGGATGGGGTTGAGGCGGTCGCCTGCGACATGAACAGCGACTTCCAGGAGGCATTTGAAGACCGTTGTCCCCACATCCAGACGGTTTTCGATTTCTTCCACATCGTCAAGAACTTCAACGACAAGGTGGTGGGCCAAATCCGCAAGGACGAGCAGAGACGGCTCATTGCAGAGGGGGATGAGAAGGCTGCAAAATCCCTCAAGGGAAGCAGATACATCCTTACCTCTTCCAAGCAGACCCTTGCAAGGAAGGACCGGGAGGCAGAGGACGGAAAGATTCTTAGCAAAGGAAGCTCATTGTTCAGCAAGGAGCAGGTAGTCCGCAAGGACGGCCATCTGGCCAGATATGAGGACATCATCAGGCAGAACAAGCTGCTGTTCACCCTGGATTTGATCAAGGAGAAACTCTGTGAGGCCTACAAGATGACCGATGAGCCATCCATGGCCGGAGCTATCACAGAAATCATGGACATGTGCATGGCTACAGGCAACAAGCACCTGCTGTGGTTCAGAAGACTGCTGGACAACCACTTCGAGGGAATCATCGCCCATGCAACCTATGATATCTCTGCTGGAAAGATCGAGGGCGTCAATAACCGGATCAAGACCCTAAGGAGGCAAGGGTATGGCTACCCTGATGACGACTATTTCTTCCTCAAGCTTTTTGATGCCAGCAGGAAAGGCTATGTCAGGAACCCTGTGGCTGAGAGAATCCCACAGAATTTATGATTGAGCC
>Ga0334884_1002525_pt1 | contig 23009 bp, 16 predicted proteins | sample GraSluR1_MG_7_FD_207215 | JGI IMG/M metagenome (GOLD analysis project Ga0334884, IMG submission 207215) | Sludge microbial communities from methane-producing bioreactor in Wageningen University, Netherlands - Granular Sludge_12_05 R1 | ecosystem: Engineered > Bioreactor > Anaerobic >...
AATCTTCCGGAGTCTGCTTCTTATCCGTCGGGCCGATCGAGTAACGGCTTTCCCGGCTGGCCGCGCCTATCGGGCCTGTACCTTTCCGGTGGTAGTTGACTTCACACTTCCCAATAGCCTTTTTTTGCTGCCCATACATGGCGTATGCGATTCTGTTCTTTGAGCTTTCTCAAATGATATTTTATACCATCCTCACTCATTGCCAGTTCTTTCGCCAGTTCACGCCGGATAGTAGACGGCTTCTCTCTTAGCAAAAGAACAATTTCTTCTTGGGTAGTTTCTTGGGTAACACTACCCTTGTTACTCGCTTATCCCCCATAGCATCCAGATAATCAACGGACGGAAATAGAGGAAAGGAAAGAAGCTCTATTGAATAATATGATAATACTCCGGCACTTTAGAGTATTGTATTCGTAATAGCTAACCATCTCGCCGACCTGGCATATTCAGGTGATCAGGCAGTATGTGAAGTTCTCTCTTATTGTTATATGTCATGTAAGGCCTATCGTATTTGAGTTTCAGGAAAACAGACGCTCTCAACCCCGGCAAACAGCGTTAAGTCATTTGATTGAAAGATTTACATTTGGGAGGCGAGAACGAAGTATGAAAACCGGCAGGGCTTCCCCCTTCGTAATATCTTCACCGGCTTCTTCTTTCCAAATAAATGTTTCGCTAGGCTCTTCTTAGTGAGCCAGGAAATCCGAATCGACGGTAAGCATCATTCCTCTGTACCAATCAACCATCTCGGCTTTGTTATCGTCTTCAAGTAAACCAATGAAAACTATGTACTCTCCTATACCGAAGATGTCGGGGTTCAGTGATTCCGAACAAACAACTATCCAGCAACTCTGTCCAGAGAAGTCCAGCGTGAAAAGATTCGCCGAGAAGTAGGCAAGATACGTCTCCTGGCGGTGATCAAGAATTTCGAAGTCTCTGATGCCTGCGTGAATGGCACATACCTATATTGAGTTTAATCTTTCCAGCCAAACCTGTTTCTTTCTTTCTTCCTATTAATCTGCTTCACTTTTAATACGGTCATCACTTCCAGTCAATAGTGATAATCAACCAGTACTCAATTAGACGTCAGACGACTCTCCGTCTATCTTTCTCAACCAAAGTCTTTCCGGCATAAACAATTGATTCACTGGCGAGAGAAGAGATCAGACTCAATGCAGAAAACGCAGTCAATTGCGACTTAAGCAAGCATAGTACTTTTCTGGATTTAACCTCTACTTCCGTTTGTGACAATAACCTTTGTCAAGCCACCGATCGCGCGTGTTTTGACTATCGACTTCACCGAGCAATTGCCGTCTGACTCTCTATGCTCCTATCGATTTAGCATAATTCATTATATTGTAATACTAACCATATTGACAACCTCAAATAATGGGTGGTAATATATATTCATCAGACCACAGGAGGCGGTGCATGATGAGAGAACTGGATTCGACGGGTTACTTCTTATCTGAGCATGTATTGAAGCGAATGAACCAGAGAGGTATCAGAAAAGAGGATCTGGCCTATGCCCTCATGAACGGAGCGAGGAAACTCATGAATAGCGCCGTTCTTATATTCGTAGGGAAGCGGCACGTTGATAGAGAACACGATTCTCTGAATGGATTGCGCCTTGTTGTTGTGGGGAACGTAGTTATCACGGCTTATAAGAACAAAAACGCCAGATGGAACTGGTCATAGGAGTGTTATTATGATAGACATCAAAGAATTTCAGAAGAACCTCTGGAGCCTCATTTCACTGCTAAGAGACAAAACCGGCAGCGAGAGAGCGGTGAGAGCTGTATTCGGCTTCATATGGCTGAAAATGCTCGCAAAGAAGGCGCTGCTCAAAAAGGATTCGATTGCAGTAACTTCGAGCCGCCCATCTAAGAGATACGGTCTTCTTCGCGAAGAAGCAGATCATCTTTCGGGAAGATACCCGCATGTTCCCTTCGATGAGGTTCTGTTCTCAGCGAGAAATATTTGCCAGGACGACAGTATATTCGTCGATACTGCTCTGGCATATATTGAGGGCGCTATCGACTCGGTCGGCAGAGAAGAGATGAGAGAAACGGCCCGCGCGATATACGATCTCATGACCAGGGCATTTGAGGAGACAAACAGATACGGACTCGCATTGCTACCTCAGTTGTTTATCGACATCATGGTCGGCGTTCTTGACTATGAACCCGAAATGGTGGTTTATGACCCGGCTTTCGGTTATGGCAGACCCTTCAAGTGTCTTTCTGAAAGATTGAGCGACAGACCGGTCAAAATAGCAGGACAGGAGATAGACCGGGAAATATGCACCCTTACGAAGGTGATTATGGAAGTGCTGGATGTCTGTTCAGAAGGTCTGGGTTGCGGAGATACTCTTGGAAGCCCGTTACACACTCAGGGTTATTCGGTCTCTCAGTTTGACAGGGTGATTTGCGAGCCGCCAACGGGTATGAGGCTGGGAAGGGAAGAACTGGAGAGTGACAGCTATATGAGATTCATCTACGGTATTCCCAGGACGGGCGAATGGGCTTTCATCGAGCACGGAATAAGCTCTCTGAAGAAGAATGGAAAGCTGGTAAGTTCTATACAGAACGGCTCGCTCATAAGAGAACTGCCCGACGGAATAATAAGACAGAACCTTGTCAAGCATGATCTCGTTGAGGCCGTCATTCAGCTTCCCGCGTTGCCGTCAAACATTTCTGCACTGAAAAGCAGCATCCTGATAATAAACAAAGACAAATCGGAGGCTCGAAAGGGATCGGTCCTTATGGTCTCCATTTCACGTGAGATGCTTGACAGAAAGAGACTCGAAACGTCTCTGGTTTCTCTTGCGCTCGATACATACGCCAGGTGGAAGGAAGTAGATAATCTGTCGCGAATAGTATCGTTCTCCGAGATGGAGACACACAGGTTCTCCCTGCTGCCTTCGGTATATGTCATGGAGATCCCCTCGTCCAGAGAAGCGGCGAGTCTGATCAGAGCTATCTCGAGGCTTCCGGGCATACGAATAGGTGAAGTCGCCGGGGTCTCCTCAGGCACCGATAAGGGAAGATTGAAGACTACGACGGAGAAGGCCGGAGCTTTGAAGGTTCACCTGCTGAAGATCTCCGATATTGAGGGCGACGGGGAATTGAATCTTGAAAAGGCGGAGACGATATATGTGGAAGATGCGGAAGAGGTCGAAAGGATTCGACTGTATCCGGACGACGTAGTTCTATCTGCAAAGGGGACCATAGACAAAATAGCGCAGGTCGGTGAGTATGGCGAAGGAATGATTTTAGCGATGGGAGCGAATTTATTACGCATAAGAGTCGATCCGGGAAAGTATCCGGCCCGGGCGCTCTATGAACTGTTGAATAGCGAGTACGGCAAGTCTATGCTCTCTCAGATTTCCACAGGAACTATGATTAGAGGACTGAGCGTTCGCAATGTCGAGAATATCAAAGTCCCAAAAGTAGATGAAAAAAGGTTTCTCGAGTACAGCAAAACGTCAGAAAAACTGAGAAGGGAGATCAATGATCTCAAAGCGAAGATAGCAGAGCTGGTTAAAGCCGAAAAGGAAGAGTTCAAAAACCTGTTCATTCAGGACAAGGCGTTACCGCAGAATCAGAAGAAGACAGGAGAATAGACTTCCCCGATGTAATTGAAACAGATAATGACCGTCCGGGACATTCCGGAGATCAACAATTGTCTTGAAACGGCAAGAGAGATAAGGAGCTGATAACGTGGGCTGGAAATGGCAGGAAGAACTGAAAGAAATAGTAAAAGCGGCGGTTGAGAGAAAACTGAACGACCTGGGTCTCGAAAAACAATGGGAAAGCTCGGCCAGCGTTAAGGGTCTGGTATATACAGAATCTGTAAGGCGCGGGGAGGTCCTGCTCTGCAGAAGGAAACTCGAAGCCTACAAGAAGTCTGAACTGTCTTTCGAGCAGGCTAGAGAAAAGCTGATCGAGAAACTCTCTGAAAGACTCTTGAGACTCCTTCTTGAGATAAAGAGAATGGAAACGGAGAAGCTACTGCCCTATACTGTAATCTCTGTCTCTGACCTCACGGACGACCTGAGCACGGCCCATTACGTCTATCTCTCGAAATGCACAGGAGAAAGCGAGCCCCTCGCGGCTTCCATAAGGGAAGAACTGAAAAAACTCTCAGAGAAGTACCCCGAACAGCTACAAAAGGGTGCAGCCGTAATACTCCCCAGAGAATATGACATCACATTCATTGTAGGATTCATAAACCACTTCTACGGAAAGGAAGAGTAGATTCGCGGCTGAGTCACGTGATTTTGTTCTGAATGTTAACTGTGATAGACTATTGTCAACAGATAGATCAGTGTCAAGTTCATACACAGTTAATCATTCATATTTCCTATTGTACTGAAACTGATCACACATAAATCAACAGTTCGTGCTGACATGTTTTGGAGTCGTTCGACTTTTTCCAATAGTTCTGTTGTTGAATATCGAGCGTTATTAGATAATGACCAGGAGTAGTTTTATGCCGATACTAGGAAAAAAGCCACGATGATAAGACTTGATCTGATGAATTCGGATAGCCTACTCAAAGCTTCCAACGGAGCTATCTCTATTCCAGATACGTTGAACTATAGGGACTTGAAACCTGTTCCAGAGGGTTTGTTCTGTCCAAAAATCTTCGGTGAAGAAGAAGTTGACTTCATCGACGAGGCTTTCAAGGAAAGAAATCGGCAAAAAGACACTAATAATGATATTGAAGAAAGAAGGATCGACAGTCTCCCTTCTGGTCACATCGAATTGCCCATCTCGATAATAAACCCTTTGGTATTTCACAACAAACTCAAAGAACTAATAAAGTTAATTCGAATCTCAGAAGAGGACTTCTTCAATATACTTCTTTTCGAAGATGTTGAGCAGAGAAAGACGTATGATGTTAGGTCAAGCGCTTGGGATTTCTCGAAGTGTTTAACAGAATACCAGATGGATTTTCTGAAGATGATTAATCCACAACTAGATGTCGATATTCTTATCGAATTAGAGCCGACAAACATAAAAAAGGGTGTTGTCAAAAAGGTTTCAAAAACTCTAGAAGAAAACACCGGACTGAAAGCCGGTTCTTTCATTACATCAGATATTGATGATTTGATAAACGATCTAATTCCCGGTTCGCTATTAACTTTGTATGGAGTAGAAGGTATTTCATTCCTTGTTCAGATTTCTAAGAACAGTCGAAAGAACTGCTTCTCAAAGCTTATGGAGTCCGAAAAAAACCTAGATTGGTTAGGCGACGTAGATGATGCGATTATCTCAACAATTCCTGTGATCTCTTCGAAATTGCGTCCGATCGTGGATAAAGGGAGTTGTTATGAGACAAGTACAATAAATGACTTGTACAGACAGATAATTATCAGCTGCAACAGATACAAAGAGTTGGCAAGCGATAATCATTGCAGGCTTTTTAGGGTAACTGAATGCTTGAATATACAGTACAAAGCGAACAAGCTTTTTAAGAATATACTCTGCTACAATTTGCCTACCCTAATGAAAAACAAGATCTTCAATTTAAATAACGCATCTTCACACTTCGCTCAGACTATTCAGATGATTCCATCATCTCTATTGTCTGAAGATGAATGCATACTTGACCTAGCAACCGCCATTAGTTTATTCTTCACTGCTTCTTTAGCCGAATTAACGAGTCATTTGTTGCGAGAACCCGCTGATACGGATCAGTACATGGAGACTGTTTTCGGAGGCACTCCACAACAAGTGCCACGTAGTTCTGGCATTAAGAAGAATCCAGGTCTTCAGTTAATTCGTGTACTAGATGAGGCGCTATTTGGCAGAAGAGGTTATAATGGTCTCTCCAAAATAGATCTTAAGACGCTAGTCGACTTCTTCAACCAATATACTGAAGAAAAGTGCCTTCTGCTTACAGTCTTAGACAGTTACGGTCAGTGCAAGCATATATCACTCAGAATTTCTAGAGTCGAACCAAGAAACCGGAAGAACATATTTGTTCATCCAGACATCTTTGCTTTGTCTTATAGTGGGGAAGCAAATGTCTACTCAATAATAACGGAAACTGCTCAAAGAGAACTGAAGAGACTTCTCTTACCATCTAGACAGCTGTCTCTTCTTACCGCAGAGATCTCAAATCTTTCCTTTGCCGTGCTCTATGAGATTACGAGAATTGATTCGAAAGGAAAGTGTAGAATCATCTGTCCACAAATTGAAGAACTCGAGAATGCTGTTGAACTACGGCAATTATCATACTACGACACGGTTGTTTTCAAAGATAATGCTCAGACTATTGAAACAACAATTGGAAGACTGCTCGCTAACAGCCTGATTCCAGAAAAATACAGAGACTACTATTCTGTGTTTGACGTCGAGTTTCTGGAGATTCTTCAAGAGTCGCTCAGGAACGATGAGTCTTATGAGTGTTCGGAAGTAATTGGCGAGATCAACAAATACTGCGACAAGATAGGTTCAAGAATGGCAATTGATTTAAATTCTTGCAAGCAAAAAACCGATATCTGTCACGAGCCTTTTCCAAAGAAAACTTCAGAGAGTTTTATGAAGTGTTTTAGATTTGCTGGTGCTACTTACATCACCAAAGAGTATTGTGGTTCAGAAGGCTCTCCTATTAGCCTCGAGTCTATGGAAACTGCCGTAGGGAAGACCATATCTGCCGATGTCTCTATACCGATGTTTGCGCGTTTGGAGTCTCAAACCCTCTTCGATAAAGGCCACATTGTTAGAAGAGCCGAGATTGATTTCTTGAAGAAATTCGGAATAATCTTGCCGGTAGTTGTCAGCGAAACTATTGGAATAGGAAAGCTCTCCAGGCTAATCGAAGTATATGAACACATTGATATCCGTAATTCCCTTCGTTTTGGAAGAATAGGCAACTTTACTCTTAATAAGCAGAACATAGAGGTTTTTCCGGAAGACGATATTGTTGAAGTACATTACTATCCCGCAGACGGTTTTGTGCTGTTCAGAGAAATACAGGACTGCCACCTGAAAGTCGGTGCAATTCTGAAAACTGACGATCTGCGCAGTTTGGCAAATAAAGGTGTAAAGGTGATCAAAGTTCTACCAACCATTAGAGTATGCACTATCAAAGACTGCGAAGAGAAAGCTGGTGTATGTGCTTATTGTTATGGCGAATTCAAAGATACCATCAATTATCCGCCTGTGGGAACAAACGTTGGAGCTATTGCTGCGCTTGAACCATCAAACAACAAGAACAGAGAAGTCTTACAGAAAGCTTTTCGGCAAAGGCGTTCCCTAGGTTTCATGCACAGGTTATACTTCGCCGAGAGTGTTAGTAACACTATTTTTTCGTCACTATTTGACCAAACTAGAGGTTCTGTAGAGTGCTTAAGTCCAATTAGCCGTGCCTATTTGCGAATGAAAGCTGTTCGAACGGAGGAAGTGAAATGATCGATCATCAACAGTTTTCTGAGGAAAAGCTCTTGAAGATGAATTTGAGTGTTATACAGGAACAGATTGAAGATATGATGGATAAACTGAATAAAATGCCTTCTCACATACATAACGAAGATTCGAGAGAAGAACCCACTCCTTCAAGATCTGTGCAATCTCAAATGGATGAACTGAAAAGGTTTGTCGACTCTGTGAAGTCTGAGTTAGCAGCAACAATTTCAAACATAAATGATTTTGCTAAGAAAGCAAAACAAGAGATTATGGATATTCTTTCGAATGCAAGCCCCCCTGGAACAAGAAGCGAAGAACATGAGAATGCGGATATCCTTTCCGAAGAGGTGAAGAATGCGAAGGAAAGGGTCAATGCCATGGTAAAGAATTTCGAGGTTTTTGTTAGTGCAAGCAAGGAAGAGGTAATTCAGATTCTGATAAAGTTTGAAGAAGAAACTAGATTATAAAAGGAGAAAAGTATTGTCTACTATAGACACGGCTTGCTTTGGACTCAGGAGAGAATGGTTGATTGCCATAGGAGATCAGATAAATAAGGAGTTCATAACCCAGGAAAGGCTTATGAAAGTTGGTCTTGGAAATCGTCAAGCCGATGCGCTTATAATCTGGCTGCGCGCTTTGGAATACGTCAGAAAGGAAAGCGGTGGACTGGTTTTAACAAGCGGCTTCCTGAATCTGCTAGAAGAAGACCCGACTTTATCTGACAGTTCATCATGGCATAAGATTGTATTAAAGCTCATAGAGCCATCATGCAGCCTTCCGTTTATAAGATGGTATCTCTTGCATTCAACGAGATTCACAAACAAGCCAAGAGAGGCTTTGCTGAAAGAGTTTGCAGTTTTCGCAAGTCCTAGAACCTTTTCAACAAGGACACTTGACAATGCCTTTTCCAGCCTAAGAGACTTTATGACCAAAACGCCGGTTGGAGAAAAGCTTGGCTTTTTCAAGTACAATCGCTCACTAATTTCAAGAGATCCTGAACTGCCGTCAACGAAAGTACTCAAAGATTATCTAGAAAGCCATTTCAGTAGAATAGATAACGTCGCCACATCTGAGATCTTGAAGAAGACAAGTCTGATAGATCTTTATGGTGAAAGCATTGAACATAGAATAGCTCTTTGCAGACTTGGAAGTGATAAATGTGTTTGAGACTCATTGGTGTGATCAATGTAATGTCCCCGTCTTGTCCGGTATTTGCGGAAACTGCGGAAAAAAGCTGAATTCAAGAATGCCTGATAATCTCAGACCAGTATTCCGTGAAGAACTTGAATTGCTAGAAAAAACCACTGGAGAAGACTTAAAAGAATTCAGTGACTTCAGTTTGTGGGCTAATAGGAGGACTTACTATTGGATGGGTAAACCGCTGTTTGTTGTGAACGGAGGGAATCTGCTAACCAATCCCACAATATCATGGAAACGCAAGAATAGAGAATCGGTTGACCAACCGTTTTCTATAGAGGTTTTCAGGAAGGCCAATTCTGGACCCGTAAGATCTTTGACAGAGGAAGCGAAGCAGTTTATCGAAGAAACATATAGAAAGTACAGGGAAGACGTTGATTTGACTACTGTGGCCTTTAGCGGAGGCAAGGATTCTACGGTGATACTGGATCTGGCGGGCAAAGCATTAAAGAAAGATTCTTACAAGGTAATCTTTATCGATACAAAGTTTGAGCTTCCAGATACATATGAATATGTAAATGAAATGGCTAAGCAGTATGAAATATTGAAGTCAGAACCAAAGAGAGAGCCTATTGATCTTTGGAGAGAGATGCTACCACCAAGTAGAACTATTAGATGGTGTTGTTACGCACTGAAAACGGGACCATATGAGATGTTAGTAAAAAAAGTATCCGGAAAGAACAACACACGTATGCTTACTTTTGAGGGAATACGTTCAGAAGAGAGCTTCAAAAGGGCAAAGTATCCACGGATTGATTTCGAATCTAAAATTCACAGTCAGATTTCAGTTCGTCCAATATTTGAGTGGAGCTCTATTGAAGTCTGGACGTATATTCTGCAGAACAGATTGAGTTACAACAAAGCTTATGAATATGGTTTCGAGAGAGTTGGTTGCTTGTATTGTCCATTTGGAAGTAAACGCGATGATCATATGGTAAGTGTTCTGTACAATGATTCGTTAGCTCCATTCCTTAGTGTTCTAAGGGATTTTGCCGCAAAGGCTTTCATTGACGACATTGATGATTACTTGAAGAATATGCAATGGAAGAAGAGAAGAGGGGGCAAAAGATCTGAAGAAGAACAGAACCTCAGATCCAGTGCTACCGAAGAAGAAATTTCCTACTTAGCGAGCAAATTCATCTCATATTCCGATCTTGAGATGTTCCTCAAACCAATCGGGAACTTGACAGTCATACTTTCCTCAGAAAGCGAGAGAATATATCAGATTGATGGTGCTAAGTTTGGAACAGCAATTGTTGTTGTTCAAAAAGAAGAAGAAGGAACTGCTGTAAGGCTTCAGAAATCGAATGTCAATATCTCTAAAATCAACAAGCTTTTGTTCTATCAGCTGAACAAGATCCTTGAATGTGTTTGTTGTGGATACTGCGAAAGCATTTGTCCAGTAAACGCAATTAGCGTATCTGGAAAGACATACAGAATTGATTCCTCGAAATGCCTAAGTTGTGGGAAGTGTATTGATTCTGTGAGTTACGGATGCCTTTCAAAACTGTCGAAAGCAATAGGAGGGAAGTCCTGTGAGTATAAACCAGCATCAGACTTTCGGTTTAAGAAATGAATGGCTGAGCTTGTTCCTTCAAGATCAGGAAGATGAGAGTTACCTCATCGATTCAATGGGCAATAGGCAATTGGAGAGCTTTGCTGTTTGGATGAGACAAGCAGATATTGCGGATATCAAGATATCAAAGAAAAATAAAACTAAATTGACGATCGCTAGGAGACCTCTCTTTGAAATAATAAAGCGATACGATCCAATGCTTGCTGATAACGGAACCTGGTGGATGATACTATTCAACCTCGCTAGACCTTTGCTTGGAGCTGAGGTAGTCAACTGGTATATAAACTCTTTCTCGAGGGAAAGGTTCTATGCAGAAGATATTACAACGGCTTTGGTAAGTGATTACCCAAACCTTTCAGTAAGGACAATACGTAACGCACAGAGCGCCCTCTTGGGACTGCTAACCAATACTCCTGCGGGAAATATGCTGGGGCTAGCCACAAAAGAGGGAGAGCATTTTGTTAGGAGTTCTGTGAGAGCGAATGAAATTCCAATATCGATTTTCGCATATTGTCTTCTGAAGATTTCCGAAGACCTTGATAGGAGATTCTTCTCAATTATAGAGTTCGAAGATGGAAACGGGTTCCCAAGGAGATTCTTCAATCTCAGCAGAAAGGAAAATGAGGCTCTTGTCGACAGAATTCATAAGGACTACGACAAAATGATCCTTGAAGTTTCTCATACTGGCGGCCTCGGCAGTATCTATGTGAAAGAAGTCCCGTCCTATGTTATGGCTAAGCTATATTATTCTGAAAGGCAAGGAATAACTCCTATTGAAGCTTTGAAAAGCTTTCTGAAGGAGGAAAAACATGATTAAGTATTCTGAGTTCATCAGAACTTCTCCCGCATTCAAATCAGTAGTGAATATCGTAAATGATTTCGACGACGAGAAACAGGTTGGCGGCTATATTCCGACGAAGTACTTCAACGATTTGCTCAATAAGACCATTAAAAAACTGCAATACAGAGAAGACTTGAAGCCTTTTCTCTTGACGGGTACTTATGGAACCGGAAAAAGCCACACACTTCTGGCGCTAACACACCTTCTTAGTGACGATATCGAAGCGGCTCATTTGAAACCGATTATCGAAAGACTTCAAAACAGCTGGCCAGGTACCAGAAATCAACTGGTCGAATTTCGTAAGACAAACAGATATCTGCCGGTGGTTCTTTTCGGGTATGGGGATTTCGATTCGATGCTAATACAATCTGTTAACAAAGCTCTATCAAGAAAAGGAATGGATGATCTGACGGTTGAGAGCATCTATTATGAAGCTCAGAAAAGGCTTCAGTTCTTGCTGAGCGATACGAGTCAGAGAAGCGCAAGAGATTTTATTGAGAAGTCACTGAGAGAAGATTATGGAATAGACTCTTTGGCCGATCTCCAGAAAGCACTTGAGAACTATCAGAAACGCGCGCTTGATGCTTTTAGAGATATTCATTTGCAAGTCTTCAATCTGGATTTTGTTGGGAATGTTGCTCAGAGAGATATTAAAGAGATCTATGTACGTATAGCCAGGAAACTTGAATCTCAAGGTTTTTCGGGAATCGTTCTCGTGTGGGATGAATTTAGTACGTTTTTGTCTCAAATAGCACAGAAGAGAAACGCTATTGAAGCGCAGAAATTGAACGATTTTGCAGAAGCCTGCAATGTGAAAGACGTCACTATTCTTCCCATATTCGTTTCCCATCTCGGTATTCATGAATACGGTTCTGCATCACTTAGAAGCCAGCAGGAGCAGTCTGATCTGGCCAAGCTGGAAGCCCGATTTGAGAGGGTACATCTTAGTTTGGAGAGCCTTCATATATATAGGTTGTTGAGTAACGTGTTGATAAGAGACTCCTCGAAGTATGAGACAAATAGGTTTCAAATGAAACCATCTAAGGAACTGCAAAGAGAAATGTTCTCAAAGATCTTCGAAGATGTTCTTCGAATTGACTGCAGAGAAAGCGAAATAGAAGACATTAGTTCTGGGTTGTTTCCTCTCCACCCAATGGCTGTGCCCGCTCTCATAAAGGTGTCTGAGCTTGTTGCTCAGAACGAGAGAACGATCTTCACATTCTTAAATGATTATAAGTTTGAAGTCAATAGATTAGGTGATCAAGTAATGGGATTTGCCAAGTTTATAGAACTGACTTCAGTTGAGCAAAACAAACTTGCAAAATACTTCACGACAGCAGAACTTTTTGATTATTTTGCGGATTCGTTGGAAGAAGATCCAAACAGCAAAGACACTTCGAAGATAGTCATGGCTTATCGTCAACTTTCATCGAACCTCAATGCTGAAGAAAAGAGAGTTCTCAAAACTATAGCTCTTCTGGAGGCAATTGGAGAACAGAGCATTCGTCCGTCGAGAGAGAATGTTGTTAAGTGCTTTGAATTCTCAGAGATCTCGAAGACTAGAGTTGAGCAAATAATCGACAAAATGCACGCAAACACTATCATCTACAATCTTCAGGGTTCTATGAATCTCAGCTACGGAAATACAATGGAGGTCTTGGCAAGACATCAAACGCTATACAGAAAGTATATCAAGGATCAAACGGTGGATATTGGAAAAGCGATAATGTGCGCCTTCAATATGGAATCTGAAACGGTATTGAACCAAAGGAGCTCCTTCGCTGTAAGAAGAATGCTTACGCGCATTGTTTCAGCACGAGACAAGAAAGCTATTAACTCATTTGTATCAGAAGCGGAAAAGAACCCGTGTGATTTGTATGTGACGATCCTATGTGATCTGGAGCTGCAGGGTGCAGAACTCATTTCAAAGATCAATCTGGAAGACGTGCCACCAAATGTTGTACTAAGTGCATTTGAAAGCAGTTTCGAATCTTTCTACCCTGAGATCTGTAAATATCAAGCATGGATTGACTTGCCTGAAGAATTCCAAGAATTCAATACGCCTGAGATGAAAGAGAACTTAAGGCAAAAAGCCGAGGCTGCACTTAAGGATCTTCAGAATTCTGTGGAATCATATTTCTCAAACGTGGATATCAGATTCGCTTTCTTCGACAGTATAACTATGCGAGATCAAACATATAATTGGGAGGATTTTAGAAGAGGGCAAAAGAAAGTAGTTCTGGCAGATCTGGTATTCTCGAAAACTCCACAGATCAATGACTCAAACCTCTGGTCCAGCAGAAAAGCCGGCAATTTAATCAAAGCCGGACAGCTGTTACTTGGAGAACCAGAAGCTCGAGATGTATTGGCATCGTCGGAAAGCGCAATAAAGAGAATAGTAACTAATTCTATCAAGAATACTCGTCTAGCTTACCAAGCGAACAACGAGTTTGTTTTCGAAGAGAGTAATGCATCTAAGGAGATGAAAGAAGCAGTTGGCATGATCCGCTCATACATCAAGAATGATGGATACTATTTCTCCCTTGATGAAGCAGCGGAAAAACTTTCTGAAGCTCCTTATGGGATCTCAGGTAATATTCTGTATCTCTTGTTCTGTTATTGTCTGAGAAAGCACTCTTTGAACGGTCAAATCTCTGTTGCTCGAGATGGAAAAACCATAACACCGATCGATATAAGTCGCTTATCAGATGCAATAGATAACATAACTACTAAAAAGGAATCTGGGAAATTCACTTTCTCGATATTCGAATCTGACATTGCTACAACGATGAAAAAGGTTTTCGGGGCTGCCACTCAAAATATCTCCGACATATCGTCTGCTATACGCGACTGGTTCTCAAAGAGCATTCCGGTGGGCTATCTTTCAATCATAGACGACATGGATCCCGTGGAGAAGAAATTCATGCAGTTAATTGCGGATAACATCCTCAAAGATCCTCACGGAAAACTTGGAAAGGTCTTTCTTGATAGCATTTGCCAGTTGTGTGCTGCTAATGGTTGCTCCGAAGAAAGTCAGATGATTGATTTCTTCAGAGGGATAATGAATTGTTGGGTGACAAAACCCAAATCTTTGGCAGTCTCGCGGTTGAGGCACACTATGGATAACGCTTTTGAGAAGGGCCTAGATACCTTTCTGGAGGAATACAAAGAAGATAGTCTTGTTCCTCAAGACACGATCAAGAAGTTAGACTCGCTCAGAGAGGCATTTTGTGGAAATGACGATCAGATTATTCAGGCCGCCGTGCTCTTAACAAATCGAGAAGCAAGTGTATGGGACAAAGAATTCTTTGATTTCTTTCTTCAGCAGTTGAATTTCCTGAAGAAAAATGTCTTGCAGACTAGGGACGAGCGCTTCTTCACCAGCTTTGTCTCTTTTCTTTCCGAAATCTTCCAGCTGCCATTTGAGCAATGGGTTGAGTTAATGAATAAACGTGAAGGCTTTTCTTGGGAAAGGTTCGGAAGTTATGAAGAGATTCTAGATCAAGTGTTCAGTGCAAGGAAAGAGAGTCTGTGCAGGTCTCTTGAGGAGCTTACAGGGAAGAATATCAGAGATATTGATCTAAAAGCCGATGCGACTGTTCTGACTATGAAGATCGAACTGAAATCTGTGAAGAATTTACTGATGTCGAAGGTTTATGCTGAGAAACTGCTGTACCTGCGCAAATATGTGGATACAGTATTCCACGACTCTCTTGATAACTGGCTTCAGGAATTCGCCACTGACTCAAATGGTAAGGGAAATAGCCTAAGTTTGTGGCACAAAAGACTGTTGCAATCCCTTTCGCTTCCTGAACCAGATCCGGTAGAAGTAGTATCTCTTGTCGAGTCCAAACTTGGACAGTCCGCTTTAGAGATAACGAACAATGATTTTGAGTATTTGAAAAGCGAGATAATGGCTGAGAAGAGTCGAATCGAGCAAAGCGCAAATAGAATCATCCAGTGTACTTTGGATGAAGTATTCATGAGCATTGAACCCGTTGAGTCGAATCGGGTTTTGTATCGAAAGGCAATGAAGAAGTATCTGCCTATTCTCGAGGCCGAAGGAAATGCTTTGCTTGATGTCATAACATCAGACCAACCCGTTATGGCAATCAAACAAGTATTACGAAAGAAAACTCATGAGATCACTACCGCTGACATCTTTGATATTAAAGAAGAACTAGGGAAACTCTGGAACCAAGCGACAGGCCGTCTCAGTAATCATCTAGTACACCAACTGGTAAACCTTCTGGATAACGTTTTCGAGGGAGATTACGAGAGGTGGTTTGCCAAACAGAATGAGGAATCTGAACGTTATACGAGTTTCATCAGACCCATTATTGGAAGTAAATGGGAAACTTTGCTTTCGAATAATAGGGATAATCTTGAACAGGTGAGAGCTTTCTTGGTTCAAAACGGATATGAACCACTGCAGTTACTTCTAGAAGGGCTTGATCCAATAGAAAAAGAGATTAGGAGAATTGTTGGTGAGATAAACACTCAAGAGAAACCGATTCCTGAGTCCGTTCTTGAGGACAAGTTTTCTGCTGAGAAGTTGTTTAATGAACTTGAGAAACACGGCATAAGAGATAAGAACGAAGTTCTTAGTATTATCTATTACACGGTGAGTCATATGGACGATGCATCCAAAAGGCTGTTTAAGCAGTGGCTGAATAATCTGCTGACATAGGAGGCGAGACATTTGGCACAAGAACTCTGGTCTTTCGAGCAAGGGATGGTCTTTATTTGTCAGAAGCCAGTACCCAAGTATCCAGCTCTTATTGTTATCGGAAAGGATTCAGTTGAAGAAGAGAAATGTTTGTTCAAGTTTCAGGAAAGGATACACAATACTTCTATGTACCCTTACTCAGAGATTAGGAAAGACTTTGGTTGCTGGCCTGATCCCTTTGATCTCTGTCGCAGAATAATGGAGGATTTTGGTGGTCAGTTCTTGTTCATTTTCAATGCAACGAACTACTTTGAAGAACTAGTTGCTTACGCACAAGAAACCGCAGAGGCTTTTATCAGCGCATTTTTGCATTCGCAGTTTGTTGGTGGTGTAGTAGTCTTTCTTGAAAAGCGGTTTGAAAAATTGGTAAGAAGAGTAGTTTTCAACGAAAAGTTCGGAGTCGGATGCGGAGGCGTTGCGATTTGGTAGTAATATTTCTTGATCCGGAAGACTTTTCAGATGAGTCTTCAGATTTGACTGTTCTAAATTATCAAGATTGGATCGATTTGAGAGAGAAGTCCTCCCCATTGTTGGAAGCAAATTCTCGGATAATTATCAAAGACCCATATTCCTGTTTTGTTATCGAACAGTGTCCACCAGAAAATACAATTATCAAACGGGTTGGTTTTCGAGAGATATTAAGTGATCGATTTGAAGATGTGCCTTTATGGGCGGATGAATTAAGTGATAAGAAACACTTGATATCTCTTCTAACTTGCCAGCCAAAAAGCGAACACGAATCATTTGTTGCGTGGCTCTACAGGGCAATTACTGGCAAGCACATTCAGCGAGACAGAACTTTTAGGAACATAGACTTTGCGGAATCCGTCTACCTTTTGTTTAAGTCTCTTATGGCTGGCAAGTGTTCTCGCAGTTGGGCTATTAGTCTTCTAAAGAACCTCTTCTCTGTCAGGAATGAACTAATCAGAAGCTTATTTGAAGTATCAAACGAAGTTATGGAAAGGATTCCTGAGCGTCTATGGCTATTGCCTTTCAGAAAAGACGCAACTCAAGACGAATTGGATTTCAGACGTTTCTTTTTCCGTTTTCTGTTGGAAGATGATCAGCTGAAGGAACAAGTTGCCATAGATCTTCGGAAAACACATGCAACTCTCGAGAAATTGAGCAAAGAAGTATCTTATGAGACGAGTGTTAGGCGTATCCTGGATCTCTATACAGGCTATCACAGAAAAGAAGAGCTTGAGGTAATAGTCAAAGCCCTCGCCCTGCAGTATATCGGAAAATCAAGCCCGGATCAAAGTCTTTGCGAGCAATTGGAAGCCACGCTTGGCAGTATTTGGGATGATCTTTCAGACAAACTTCGGGAGGTTAGCAGAAGTGATTTGAGGACATTCCAAGACAGCGATAAGTGGTTTAGTGATTATTTCTGTCTTTACAGAAGAGAAAGGATAATACGCTCGGTGAAAAACCTTTCGGAGTTCTCAGATGGTTTTTCTGAATATGTGGCAAAAAGGAATTCGTCAATTGGAAAAAATCAGTTGAGATCTCTTCTAAAAGTGCAGAGTTCCATAAAATCCTATCTGTCTGAAGGGGCAAAGGTTCTTGTATATGTCATTGATTCGTGTGGTGGTGAATGGTTTGGGTTTTTGGGTAGGCGTTTTTACAGGACTGGAAAGGTTGTCGCTTCTGATCTCCTATTTGCAGATGTTCCAACCACCACAGAAACGAATAGAACTTCTATTGTTGGAAAACCGCTCGGAAGTAATGAATCACTTGAAACAATAATGGCCAGAACTTTCGATACGTCTCGAGCCAAATATGCAAACTCAGAGAATTGTTCACTTGGAGAACTCCTGACCACGAACGCTGATCTTAGTATATTTTGGGATTTGAGCCTTGACAGAAAGATTCATTCCAAGAGTTCCGGGGAGTTTTTCGACTATTTTGAAGAAGTAGGGATTGTGTCTGAAGTATCCAGTAAAATTCTAGATGCTTGTAAGTGGTTCGATGGAGTGATAATTGTGCTTTCCGATCACGGGAACACTGTGTTTAGTGGTGATGCTGTTTCTTACTCTCAGGGAGAGGTAGAACACGGAGGAAGAATACTAAGAACCAAAGAAAGCAGCCTCTTTCAAAGTGACGATTTCATAGTTGTGGAATCCCCAGACAACAACGATGACTCAAAGTGTGTTGTAAGCAAGGGGTACGATTATTTCTCATCCCCAAGAAGCCGATCAGTTCACGGAGGCGCTTCGCCGGAGGAGGTTATGATTCCCTTCTTCGTAATTGATAACAGATTCTCCATTGATTATGACGAGCCAGAGTTGGTGGTTAGTTGCGATGATACTCCTTTAAGGAAAAAAGGTGTAGATCTTGAACTGAAGATTGATAATTTATCTTCTGGAAAGCTTCTTATAAAGCGGATAACCGGTCGAAGAGTATTGGAGGGTCCTGAAGGGGTTGGCATTCCTCAAAAGAAAAGCGCAAAGGTCTTCATAAAACTTGATCTATCTGATGTCGAAGTCTCAGAAGTGAAGATAGAGGTTTCAATTACTCTGATCTACAAAAACTGTTCTTTCTTGAAGGAAGAAAGCTTTACGTTGTCAACAAAAGGAGCAATTACTAGATCCTCTTTTGATGACAATTTCGAATTCTAGTGGGGTGAGTTTCTTGGATGATCTGGAGAGAAAAATCGCTGATAAGTTTCCCGGAGCTTTCGTGGACAAGGATAAAGCTAGAGCTTTAGGACTTGACAAAGCTTTACCATCTTTTCTTGTAGATTGGCTTGTAAGCAAGTTCACCGTTGGTGATGATGTTGATAAAATGAGAGTCAAGCAATTCGTGGACAAATACCTTCCAGACAAGAGCAAAGCGGAACATATAAAGAGCGAAATAGTCGGAGGGGCTGAGCTGAAAATCATCGACAGATTTGGTGTGAGTGTAAACGTAAGTACTGGGATTCATGAACTCTCAATTCCTTCATTGGATCTTACCTGCCAGACAGTTCTACCTTCATTAATCGAAAAATATCCAAGGCTATTATCTGGAAGTGAATGGGGTCTTGGCACACTATCCTACAATCCGTATGTTGGCAGTAAGAAAAAGGGATCAGTTGTTCTTGTTGATTTTCAGCCTTTCCAGGCATTCAGCATAGATCTCGATTACTATATAGATCAAAGAAGTCATTTTACTATCGAGGAATGGATTGACTTAATAATCAGAAGCATGGAATACAATTCTGATAAGTTCACCTTTGAGCAGAAACTTCTTATGTTAGCAAGACTTGTTCCTGTATTACAGCCAAGAGTAAACCAAATAGAACTTGGAGCGAAAGGAACCGGAAAATCCTTTGTTTATACAAAATTGAGCAAATACGTTTGGCTAATTAGCGGGGGAGTTGTTACTCGTGCTCAATTGTTATATGACATGTCTAGAAAGAAAGCGGGAATCATAACGCTGTACGATCACATAGTACTTGATGAGATCCAGACAATTGACTTTGACAAGCCCGAAGAGATTATTGGAGCACTAAAAGGGTATCTTGAATCTGGGGCTTTCAATATTGCATCTTACAGCGGTACTGCTTCATCAGGAATAGGGATTCTTGGGAACATCAAGCTTACAAAGGATCATAAACCGGTGAATCCAGTTTTTGTGGTTGAACTTCCTCCTTTCATGCAAGAAACGGCGTTTCTAGACAGATATCATGTCATTCTTCCAGGATGGTGTTTGCCTAGGTTGAACAAGGATCATATTGTCTCTGGTCTAGCTCTGAATTCAGAGTACGTTTCTGAGATATTTCATGATCTTCGCCTTAGAACGGAGTACTACAGATTCGTTGAAGACTCAGTGAGAACAAAGGGAGATTTGAGGGATATCAACGCAGTAAAATCTGTTGCCACAGGATTGTTGAAGCTTCTCTTCCCTAATCTTGACAGAACAAGCAAAGAGGAATTTGCGGAGTTTTGTTTGGAGCCTGCGATAGAATACAGAAGGAATCTGAGGGAACAGCTAAACTACCTAGATCCTGAGTACAAGATAGATATTGCAGATATTCGGGTGAGTTAGTCTTTCATTCAATTCTGAGAGGTGCAATAATGCCTATTTCCGACCATATCGAAAGAGTGAGACAGAATTTGAGAGAAGGCAGATATCATTCCGAAGCGGCAGTATCGCAGGGTGTTGTTCTTCCTACATTGCACGAGCTTGGCTGGCCCGTCTTCAATACATCTATCGTGATTCCAGAATACTCTATCGAAGGTCGTCGTGTCGATTACGCCCTGTGTCATCCCGAAAGCCATCCTGTGGTGTTAATTGAAGTCAAGAAGGTTGGACACTCGGACGGGGCAGATCGTCAGTTGTCCGAATACGCATTCATGTTCGGAGTGCCGATGGCGATTCTGACCGACGGTCAGGAATGGAGTTTCTATCTTCCTGGCGAGCAGGGTCGTTACGATGAGCGCAGGATTTACAAAATTGATCTTCTCGAGCGAGAAGTCTCTGAAGCCGAGGCAAGACTCGTGAGGTATCTGAGTTATGAAAATGTATGTTCAGGCAAAGCTCAAATAATAACAGGGTCAGACTCCTGTTCCTTTATTCGTCTTTGACAGAGAAATCTGAGGTTCCCATATATCCTTGAAGGTATCTAAGTCGCGGCTTCCATAAGAGAAGAACTGAAAAAACTCTCAGAGAAGTACCCCGAACAGCTCCAAAAGGGTGCAGCCGTAATACTCCCCAGAGAATATGACATCACATTCATTGTAGGATTCATAAACCACTTCTACGGAAAGGAAGAGTAGAATCGCGGCTGAGTCACGTGATTTTGCTCTGAATGTTAACTATGATAGACTGTTATTGATCCATCTATGGTTATATAGCCGGAGCAGCTTTCCTGTACTCGGCTCTTACTTTCAGGGGTAACAAACGGAACGAAAACTGTCCATTATGAAGACAGGGGGTACATGGTGGATATAAAGATCGGCTCCGTTATTTCGGGAAGCCGTTGGAGCGAACCCGTACTTGTAAACTCTCTGAAGTCCGTCGGCGACCATCTGAATGTAGTCGGTATAACCCGACACTCCAGACAGCTCGTAAACTGTCTGATCCCGATTTCTGAAGTACCCGCGATAACTATACTGAACGAGACCACAAACACAAAGAGGGGTGACTGAAGTTGAGAAAAAGTCTGTTGTTAATACTGGTTGTGGCAATTGCAGTTTTTCTGACCTCCTGTTTTGAGCCCATTCCGGCTCCTGATAGAGAGCACGGTGTTGTGAAACTGCTGATAAGAAACCCAAACTTCGGATTCTCAACTGCCGCTATACCAGTCGAAACCGATTCTTTCGTGGTTCTCATAAAAGGCCTAGACAGCGATACCCCTATGGTTTTTACCGACAGTTTCGGTAACAAAGAGTACATAGAGTTTAGTATAAAGCTACCAGGTGGCAGAACATACGGGTTCTACCTTATGGGCAGGTCAAACTGGGCGATCACATGTTTTGATTCGGTAAAGAATGTCGTTATTCCTGCCGGGGAAGCTACCCAATTGAACATACAGATGAAAGTAATTGATTACTCCTGTACGCTCGATAATTCCTCCGCTGAGACATATAGCTTCAAAGAACCAAAGTACAGCATGGATGAGCCGAGAATTGTAAATTGGTCACGAAACTACTACTTCTTTACCTTTACGGGTGAGGGTCTTGGCACTTTCTTTCATGAAGGGCAGACTTCCGGTTATCCTTATGTCTATACAGGCTATGAGTTCAACACATGGCAGGGGAAAAGATACTATCTAAGCTATTTTTCAGCGTGGTATCCCTCTACAGGGACGATTTATGACATCGGATCTAGGCTTGAGAAAGTCGACAACAACACAATAAGAGCTAGGATACCAATATACTTTCCTCTTACATTCAAGAGCGATAACAGCCCTTATCAGTATGATTGGGGTAAGTTCACATTCTATGTACCAGCCTTATGGGGCGGTGAGTTGGCAACTTTCAGAAAGGAATTACCCTTTTCCGAGTTGACAGGGGATATCCAGATTATTGTTGAATAACCGGTAACTGCAAGGCTTGGCAGGAGGTATTTATGAAGAGACTTGTCGTTCCTCTCGAAGAGTTCGATCTGCAGAGCTTCGTAAGAAACATTATCGACTTCTGCAGGGAAGATGTGAATCCGGAAATAGACCCCTCAAGTGTGATTGTATCTGCGAAAGACTATTCGCTAGTACCGGAATGGGAACCAGAAGACGGTAACCGTGATATAGAAAAGGAAATCGTTGAGGAAGGGCTGCTCCTGTTCTTTCCGTTCAACGCTATCGATTCCGATGAGTCGCATATAAAATGCGCCGATGGAAACATCTATGAGATACCCGCCCGTGAAGACGAGGACTTTGACTACGACGAGTTCCTTCCTTTTATTCCCGACTATATGAATATGCTCGGGTATGCCATAAGACTCGACGGCAAAGACCTGGTAATTGAAAGTGCTGTTCACTACCTCGGTGCCCATGTCGCTCCGCCACCGTCTATTGATCCTATCGAGAACTGCGGGATTCTCGATAAAGCTCTTGAAGACTATATAAAAGGATTCGTTGTAAAACGATAGAAGAGACAACTCTTTGTTGCCGAAAGAAACTCCGGCGATAGCTGTTCTCATAAGTATTCGCTCTTCTGGCCAAGAATGTGGACGCGAAGCGTCGGAACGAGGAACAGATCTTCCAGCTCTGGAGCAAACGCTCTCCCGGTATTTCGAAGGACGGGTCCATGATCTGGGACGGAGGACACTACCGGGATTTGAAAACCAATCCCCGCCGAACATCATTGAGACTTCATCAACTATCTTTAGAAAAGTGGTAACTAGACTATTGACTTCTTTCTCTTCGTTCCGCATCGTTTTATTTAGCATAAAGCCCGGGATCAATCTAATAACATCACCAATATCGATATTGTTGTCTCCCAAAATTCGAAGTATCTATTTCTTCCTCACTTCTCCTTAGAAAGCCTCGTTCTTAAAGCTCACTTTTTTTCTTTAGACATATTACTCTCCTTTTTTTAGTTGCTCAGCTATACCCTAACACTTTCGAACCCCTCTCTGCAGAACCAGCATGAAAAGTGCCTGTCGTTGTTGGTATAAAAACAATGGAAGCCCGGTTTAGAGGGACTTCTGGCATCTCATAGGAGGTGGTGCTATATGTCCTCATCCTCAAAGGTACTGTATTTCACTCTGAACGCTTACAGAGCGCTGTACTTCACTCTAAAAGCTGAAATTGTGCGATTAGTGGCA
>Ga0334884_1002533_pt1 | contig 22919 bp, 15 predicted proteins | sample GraSluR1_MG_7_FD_207215 | JGI IMG/M metagenome (GOLD analysis project Ga0334884, IMG submission 207215) | Sludge microbial communities from methane-producing bioreactor in Wageningen University, Netherlands - Granular Sludge_12_05 R1 | ecosystem: Engineered > Bioreactor > Anaerobic >...
CTGACAGGGGCCCCAGCAGTCGTTTTGTGAGATGGAGATGATCCCCGCGGTGGGGTCCCTGCGGACCCACTCGAGGGCCCGGCGGGTGAGCTCTTCGCGCATCTCGTCATTGGTCAGACAGAGCTGCGCCCCCTGGTGGACGCGCTTGCCGTCGATGAGGCTGTACCACTCGGGGTGCTGCTCGAAGTACTCGTCGGGCGGGAGCAACTGCTCGAAGGTGTGGCACCAGCCGAGGATGTTGTAGTGGCCACCGTACTCGGCGGGGATGCGGGCGAAATGGCCGTTGCACTTCATGCGGGCGGCGAAGGGTGTAGAGAAGGCGCCCCGGTAGAAGGCCTCGCGGTACTGGAGACTGGGGACATAGACGGTGTCGAGGTCCTCGACCTGCAGGTTGGGCTCGTCGGGCATGTAGGAGTCGGAGGCCGTCCACCAGCGGCAGCCGACCTGATCCTCGAGGAAGGTGTAGACGGCGTAGAGCGTGCCGCGGGGCCGACCGCCGGCGAGGTAGAGCCTGTTTCCAGCGGTCTTCATCACGATGCCGTCGTGGCCGAGCGCCTCCAGATCGATGTCGGGGAAGGCGGCCTTGAAGCGGGCGGTGGGGCCGACCACGATCTGCGGGGCGGCCTCGTCGAGCAGGGCTTCGTCGCGGATCTCGAAGGTGGCGCCGGTGACGGCCTCGAGGTGGTCTTTGAGCTCATTTGCGCCGGTGGTCTCCGGGGCGATGGCGTCGGCGCCCACGGCGATGACGAAGTCTGTCTCGCCGTCGCGGGTGAGCGCAAGGGGCGCGGCACCGGCTGTGCCGACGACGGCGATGATGAGCAGGGATGGGGCGAGGAATGACTGCACGGTACTCCTCCTTTGTGGATGGGTGTGGCTGTGCGGTCTGGCAGGTGGGGTGCGGGAACCGGGCACGCGTTCCGTCCGGGCCGCGGTGGAACGAAGCTTCGCCGCCGGCGGAGGGGAGACCTGCCCAGTGGCGCGTGGTTCGTGGCGCGTGGCGCGGGAACGGCAACGGCCGTGGCGCGGGGGGGGACTACGGAGGACGGCCGTGGTGGTTGGCGGGGACGGCGGAACAATCCGCCGCCCGCCTGCGTCAAGGCTCCCGAATCTGGCACAAAAGAACTCGGGAGGCTGGGCGATGACCCCCATGCGCGCCGGCTACATGGCTTTCGCACTGGCACTGCTCATCGGAGGGCAGGCCGCCCTCGCCGATGGGATACTGGTCCCTCCGCTGAGGCCCGAAATCCCCCACTTCACCATCAAGTACCACCACGTGAAGTCGCAGATCAAAGACCAGGTCGCCACCACCGAGGTGGATCAGGTCTTCGTCAATGAGACCCGCAGCGAGCTGGAGGCCACCTACCTCTTCCCCCTGCCCCCGGGAGCGCAGGTGCGGGACTTCACGCTCATCGTCGACGGCAAGAAGATGGCCGGTGAGATCCTCCCGCGCGACAAGGCCGTCAAGCTCTACGAGGAGATCGTGCGCAAGCGCAAGGACCCCGGCCTCCTGGAGTATACCGGCCGCGATACGTACAAGGCCCGGGTCTACCCCATCCCCGCCCGGGGTCAGGTGCGGGTCCAGATAGAGTACACCGAGGTCCTGCCGTACGATAACGGCCTCGTGGCCTACAATTACCCCATGAGCACGGAGAAGTTCTCCAAGGAGCCCATCGAGGAGACCGTGTTCGAGGCCAGGATCGAATCCTCGCGCAAGCTGGGCGCCATCTACTCGCCGACGCACGAGATCGACGTCTCCCGCGAGGGCAAGAGCTTCGCCCGGGTCTCGTACGAGGAGAAGCGCAGCAAGCCCGATCGCGACCTGCTGTTGTACTACAGCGTGGGGGAGGACGAGGTGGGCACCAGCGTGATGACCTTCAAGGAGCGCGGTGAGGACGGGTTCTTCCTGCTCCTGGCGGCTCCCGCTCAGGAGGAGGTTCCAGCGGGGAGAGCCGTGCCCAAGAACGTCATCTTCGTCCTGGACCGCTCGGGGTCGATGCGCAGCGACGACAAGATCGACCAGGCCAGGGCGGCGCTGAAATACTGTGTCGAGAGCCTCAACCCCGACGATCGCTTCGAGATCATCACCTTCGCCACGGGCGTTACCGCCTTCGGCGACGGCCTGCAGCCCGCGGGCAAGGACCAGGTCGCCCGGGCGCGCAAGTTCATCTCCGACATCGAGGCCAGCGGCGGCACCGACATCGACTCCGCTTTGCAGCTCGCGCTCAAGGCCCGCAAGCGGAGCGCCCCCAACTACATCGCCTTCCTCAGCGACGGGCTGCCCACGGTGGGCGATGTCACCGACCCCGAGGAGCTGATCAAGCTCACCCGCAAGCGGGTGGAGCAGATGGAGGACACGCCTACGCGTATCTTCAACTTCGGTGTGGGCTACGATGTGGATACGCACTTCCTGGACAAGCTGGCCGAGGACAACCGCGGGGTCACCACGTACGTCCGGCCGCAGGAGGACATCGAGGTCAAGGTCTCCAACTGGTACCGGAAGATCGCTCAGCCGATCCTCACCGACCTGTCCCTGGACTTCGGCGAGATCGAGACCTTCGACCTGTTCCCCCGGGTGCTTCCGGATATCTTCGCCGGCTCGCAGTTGACGCTCATGGGCCGCTACAAGAAGCAGGCCACGGGGGAGACGACCATCAGCCTCAGCGGGCAGGCCGGGGAGGCGGGCAAGAGGACATTCAGGACGAAGGCGAGCTTCCCCGGGCGCAGCGAGGGCACCGACTACATCGCGGCCCTGTGGGCCGGGCGCAAGATCGGCTACCTGCTGGATCAGATCCGCCTGCACGGCAAGGATAAGGAGTTGGTGGAGGAGATCGTCGCTCTGAGCACCAAGTACGGCATCCTCACCGAGTACACGGCCTTCCTGGCCCAGGAGGACGAGGCTCCGCGCCCCATCGCCGAGGCCCGCGAGATGGCCGGTATGGGCATGGGCGCGGCCTTCGGCGGAGCCAGGGCAGGGGCCGCTCCCGTCAGCCAGTCGCAGAATGCACAGCAGATGCGGGACAACGTCTCCGTGGCGGCTCAGAACAAGTACGTGGATGCCGAGGGGCGCATGCAGGAGGTGGGCAATCTGCAGAACCGTGGGCAGCGCGGGGTGGTCAAGCGGCAGGGGCAGTGGCAGGATCTGCGCTACGACCCCGCGCAGCACAGGATCGCCTTCAAGGTCCAGGCCTACAGCGAGGCCCACTTCCAGCTCACGAGGGCCTTCCCGGAGCTCAATCAGATCATGGCCCTGTCGGACAACATGCTTCTGATCGTCAACGGCCACGGGGTGCAGATCGGGGCCGACGGCAAGACGGAGCTGACCGACGAGGACCTCAAGGCTCTCGGAGCGGCGCAGCCGGCGGCCGGAACCGCGGTCCCCGAGCCTGAGGAGGGAGTGGCCGAGGCACGGCCCGAACGCCTCACCATCGGCCGGGCGCTGCTGTGCTTTCTTCACAATACACTGCGGCAAGCAATAGCGGCGGTCTGAGGGCGCCGCAGGCAAGGGAGGCGCAGAGACAGGAGCCACCGCCCCCTCTCTGCGCCTCCTGGCTCATCTCTTGCTCACTCGCTCAGCGCCTTCAAAGCCATTGCCGGGTCATTGGTGGTGATGCCCCTCACACCCATCTGCGCCAGGGCCTTCACCATGTCCGGATCATCCACCGTCCACACCCACACCGCGACACCGGCCAGACCGAAGACCCGCATCAGGTCCTCGCTCACCGCGCCGGAGACAATATCCACGAACTGGCAATTGGACTGCAAAGTGGTCCCCAGGATCCTCCGCGCCGCCTGTTCATCCACATTTGAGCCTCCCGACAGCCAGCCCACCGGCAGTCCCGGCTCCAGTTCCCGAATCTCCCTGCAGGTGGCCGCGCTGAAGGAGATGATGGTCACGAAGTCCACCGCCTCCGCCTCGCGGATGGTGTCCACCACCTGCTTTGAGATCCCTCCCTGCTTGACCTCCACCACGAGCTGCATCTTGCCGCGCACCAGCTCCAGCGTCTCTTTGAGCGTCGGGATGCGCTGCCCCTTGTACTGCTCGCCCTTCCACGAGCCGGCATCCAGCGTGCGCAGCTCCTCGAGGGTTCTGTCGGTGATCGGGCCGCTGCCGTCGGTGGTGCGGTCCAAGGTGGCGTCGTGGGACAGGACGACGTGACCGTCCTTGGAGCAGTACACATCACACTCGGCCGCGGGCGCTCCGGCCTCGATGGCCGCCTCGAAGGCGGCCAGAGTGTTCTCCGGCGCGAGGCTCGAGTAACCGCGGTGGGCGACGACGACGGGCGTGCCGACGGCGGAAGCTGGCGTCTGAGGCGCAGCAGGCAATTGGATCACCTTCACATTGTCGAAGTACGCGCGGGCGGAGCTGCAGGTGAACCCTAGACGTCCGCGCTGATACGCGAGGGCAAAGGGTGAGCTCAAAACCGGCTCACCGTCGAGCCATTGCGTCACACGGCTCCCCGAGACCTCCAGGGCCAGATGGTGTACCTCGCCGGGGAGCATATCTTCCCCGGCCCCGGCTGTGGAGTAGACGCTATAGGGGTACCCCGGCCCCGCGGGCAATCGGCGGGCGAACTCGATGCCATTGCCGGCCCGGGTGCGCTGTCGCACCGTGTACAGATAGTACCCATCCGCCATGGGGTCCTCTTGCACGCGCCACATCAGGCAGGCCCAGCGCGTGGGGTCGGTAGCCTCGGCGATCTCGACATCAACCTCGACGCGCATGTTCTCCCACTGCGGGTCCCCGAAGCAGACCATGGGCGTGGGCCCGCCCATCCCATCGATGAGCAATCGCCCGCCCTCAACCCGCGGCTCCCCGGAGATCACCTCCCAGCCGGCGGGCAACTGCCCCTCGGCGATACTGTCGAAGGTCTCGATGAAGGTCGGCTCCTGGGCGAAGCAGGGGATGATTGCGAGCGGCAACAGCAGTAGTGCGAGCAGGACTGTCATTGGCAAGGCTCCTTTCACCGGTGGCCGCCGGGTTGCGCCGGGGGCCAGTATACACCATCCATGGCTTCGGCGGCTGGACTGCCCGCGCGACGAAGGCTGCGGGTGGCGCTTGCCGCCGGCGGAACTGCGGCTACCCCGGGCCGATGCGGGTGACCATTGATTGATCCATAGCCCGAGACATCGAGAGTGCACTCGCATTTCACCTCAATATTTGGGTTTTTCCTTGACATCATCGTTCGGGGGGGTAGTATGGTCACGCAGACGAGCAGAGGAGGCGCGCCATGGGATGGCCCCGGCTCACTGCGTTCCTGTCGCTGCTGCTATGCCCCCCCGATTTCGGCCGCCGCCGACCCCGCCGACTGCCCGTGGTTTCTGACCGGAGTTGCCCAGGACCTGCCCGCCCAACAGCTCCCAGCTAGCGACTCGCCACAGGGCTGGTGGGTGGTACTGACGCAGGGCGAGGGCGATGCCGAGCTGGTGCTCGCGGTGCCCGAGAGCACACCTGCCGGCGGAAGTATCTCGGTGTTCTACCGTCTGATCGCCGGCGCAGGCGAGGCTCCCTGCTCGATGAACCTGTGGGCGGCCGGTGAGGAGCCGCCGACGCCGCAAGGGCTGGAGACCTCGCCGGGCTGGCACGTCTGTTCCTTCGATCGCGACGGCCCGCTTCCCGCCGGGAAGCTCACGCTCCGCCTCTCCTGTGCGCAGGGCGTTGTGGTCCAGCTCCTGCTACCCCACTCCGCGGCGCCGTGGCCGACCCCGCAAGGTCTGCTCCGACTGCTGGGGCAACAGTGCGCCGCCAACGAGGCGCACGAGGATGCCCGGATCGCGTACGAGGGAGTGGCTCGCCTGGTCCCCGGGACCGGCGAGGCTGCCACGGCCCTGCGCGGGGCCGGCGACAGCGCCCAGGCCGCGGGCGATGCGTCAGGAGCGGTCGAGAGCTATCTGGCGGCTCTGGAGCAGTGCGGGAGTGACGGCGAGGGCTGGCAGGCCTTCGGCGAAAGCCCGGGCTATGCCCAGAACCGCGAGGCCGCGGACCTCGAGACGGGCCTGCGTGCGCGACTGGCCCGGATCGCGGCGGACGCTCCACCCGAGGCCGCAGGCAAGGCGCTCCTCGCCGCGGCCGACCAGTACCCACCCTCCCGTGGATCCCGGGCCGCGGTCCTGGCTTGCGCACGCGCCGAGAGTGCCGCCGGACGCGACCCAGCACCCTTTGCCGTCCTCCTCCTCGACCAGTCCGGCGACCACGACGGCACGAAGGCGAAGCTTCGGCTTCCCGAGAACCAGGTCCATCTCGACGCTATCGGCACTCCTACCGACCCGACTGCGCTCACCGAGGCTGTTGGCATGCTGCTGGCCGCGAGCGGCGAGAACCTTGCGGCGCCCGCGCTTGAGGGCCTTGTCACCGCCTGGCTGGCGGGAGAACGAGGCGGCCTGTCGCGGGATGAGGCGGCGTGCCGGGCCGGGTTCGAGGCCGCCGCGAAGCTGGGGGCGGAGACCTGCGCGCCCGCGTGCGCCCGCGTGCGCCCGCGTGATCATGAGCCAGTGGCGGCAGTACCTGGGGTTCGCGCCGGAGGCTGAGCGGGCCCTCCCGGCCGCCGAGGAGTGCCGTCTGCCGGTGCTCAGGCAATGGCGGGACCTCCAGTTGGGGCGGCTGCTGGCCTCTCAGGGGCTCTACGCGGAGGCGGCGGAGGCCCTGGCGGCCACGGGCAGCGGCCCGTCGCCGCTGCTGTCTGAGCACGCGCGCCTGCTGCACGGCGAGAGCCTGGAGTTCCGGGGGCTGTGGGAGGAAGCGCTCGCCGCGTACTCTGCCCTGGCCCGCGAGGCCCAGGTGCCTGCGGTGCGGCGCAGTGCGGCCTTCTGGACCCGCCGGGTGCGGGCCGCCATGGAGCAGTACGGCAGCGCGTTCGGCACCACCGCCTACTACTGGGGGGAGGACCGCCAGACCCAGGGCGAGTGGTACGGCTATGGCGAGGACGCCTGCGTCCTGTGCTCGCGGCTGGCGCCTGGCGACTACATGGGCGGCACTGCCGCGCCCGTCAGGTACACCTACGGCACCCCGGACCCCGAGCGGGGAGCTTGGCCCTGGAACTGGGACTCGGTGACCCCGCACCCCTCGCTCCTACTGGACCCCTTCCTCGACCGCCCCAGTGCCGCCAACTGGGACGACGGGGGTGAGAAGTACGCACCGGGCACAGGTCCGGACCTCCTCGTGGGCTGGTCCATCCCCGACGGGACCTACAGGCTCAGCCTGTACCTCGCCAATGACATCAACTACTACGAGCCGGGGCGCGAGTACACCATCTACCTCATCAACGAGACCAACCAGGTCCTCGCCGCCTGTCCGGTGCGCCACTTCATCGGCGGTGTGTATCACCACTTCGTCGTCCGCGGCCCCCAGAAGCTCAATGTTCGCGTCTACCGCAACCTGAGCATCAATGTGCTGCTACAGGGCATCTTCATGGACCGCCTCGACGAGCGGGGCGAGGAGGCGGCCTCGGGCGACACGCTCGGCCCCTTCGGCGAGCTGCTGTCGCGACAGCCGCCCCGCATGGGCTCCCGCCCCTCGTGCGGCTTCGTGGACGCCGCGTCCCGACGAGACGCTGTCGCGGGGCTGCTGGCGGCGCCGCTGGACGGGTTGCTGGGCCGCTGGTGGACCTGCAGGCTACTCAACGGCTACGGCGCGGGCCGCCACTGTGAGGAGGCGGCGCTCGCTTGCGTCCGCCAGACCGTGCGGGAGACAGTGGGAAGTGAAGCCGCGGCGGAGCTGTGGCATGCCGCCGCCGCCGCCCAGCGCGAGGCGGGCCGGCGACAGGGCGTGACTTTGTTCACGCGCCTGGGACTGGAAGAGGCCCAGCGACTACCGGCCGAACTCCCCGAACGGCTGGCGCGGCTGGAAGGAGCCATCCAGATGCTGCAGGCCGACTGGCGCCAGTACATCGGCTACCCCGGTGATGCCGACCCCTTTGCTACCACCGGCCCGACGGACGAGGCGTACTCACGCGAGCTGGCCGAGGAGTTCGTCGCCGAGGCCAAAGCCAACCGACCGCTCATGGCCGCCGCGGCTGACATCCTCCCTCTGGCGAGAGACCTGTGCCGGATGAAGCGCACCGTCCTGCCGTGCCGGCTCTTCGAAGCCGTAGGGGCTGGGAACCTGGGAAGCTCGGACCTGCTGCTCTATGCCGCCGCCACCAGGGACCCCCAGACACGCCTGCAACTCACCAAGCTGGCCAACGCGCAGAACCCGGCGGCCACACGCTCCTCACTATGGGTGGGCGGCCTCGTCGAGAGGTTGGTCGAGGGCGGGGACTACGATGGGGCTGAGACCGAGATGGCGCAGATCCTCGACACCCCGGACATCCCCCGGTCGCTGAAGGCCAACGCGGCCTACAACCTCGGGCTCCTGTTGATGGGACAAGGGCGGAAAGACAGGAGCATCAAGTGGCTGGAGCTGGTGATCGAGCGGTTCGCCGACACGCAGTTTGCCCAGGTCGCCCGGAAGTGCATCGACTACCAGAAGGAGAACTGACAGGAGGTCGGAGGCAATGGCGCGACGAGCAGGTGGGTCGGTCGTGGTCGCACTGTGCCTCGTAGCCGCAGCACTGGGCACGTCGATGGCGGGAGCCGACGAGTTGCACGTGTCTGCTGATTGGGGCGGGACCTTGGCGGATGTGGTGGCTGTCGGGTATACCTGGCACGGCACCGGCCTCATCTGGGGCTGGGGCGATGACGTCGTCTGCTACAGATGGACGTTCACCGACACGATGACCCAGGTGGACGGACGGATCACCAACGTACGCGAGGCGTTTGAGGTGAGTACTCCCCCGATCAACCATCAGTTCAACTCCAAGGGCCACCACCAGATCTGGTTGTCTGCATGGTGGGAGAAGAACGGGCCTGCGACGGCGGTCACCGCCAAGCTCGACGTGGCGGTGGTGGAGGTGACGATCATTTCGGGCACGACGGCGGCTGCGGGGGACGGCACGCCCCGCACGAGGACGGAGTTGGGGATCGGCGAACTGGTCTGGTGTACCGCCGAAGCCGACCCCCACGACGTGCTAGCGGGGTTCTGGTGGGAGGTCTCCGGAGTGGGCAAGGAGGGGCCGGAGAACGAGGAGCCCCCTTCTTGGGGGAGCTGTTCCAGTTGCAGGCCAAGCTGCTGCCCGGTTCGTGCACAGTCACAGCGCACATCGGCTTGGCTGGGAAGACCAAGGAGTTCAGCGTGATCGAGCCAGACGACATCACCTTCGCACTCGATGAGGACGACCCGCCGGGTAGCTACGACATAGAGGAGAAGGTGTACATGGGCTGTCAGTCATACTTCACCTACCATGTGGGACCGCGGAGGGTGTCGTTCTCCCAGGTGCACTTCAGGGAGAACAAGCAGGTGTTCCAGTTCGCTTGGCCCGACGGCACCCTGTACACCTACATACCCGGCGACCCGTATGTTCCGTGGGTTGTGGACGACGACAACTCGAACCCGGACGGCCTACGTGACCGCTGCGCAGATGCCTACAGGCAGCTTCGCCGCACGGAGTTGCTCAACGATGACGACGATGAGAGTGAGGTGTTCGAGGCGGCATGGAGCATTCCTGAGGAGTACCAGGGCGAGGGCGGCGGCTGGATCTGCTGGTTGCCGGATGAGACGCACGCCTTCCAGTACACCCGCTGGCCTGGGTTCCTCAGGGGCAGCGCCCGGGCAGGCATCAGGACTGGAGGAGGTGAGTGCTTCGGTGGCTGGATGGGGCCGTTCAAGACGATCGACGAGGAGTAGCGGGCGACCCCGCAAGCCGCATACGCCCGCTTGCACTCGACAGGATCGAGAGACCATGCGCATACCTGCGATGGGCGCGTTCGTCATCCTACTCGCCGCCCTGTGCGTCTCATCGGGCGCCCAGGAGCCGCCCCCGGACAGCTTCGAGGCGAAGCTCGAGGCCATCGACATCGAGGTCAGAAAGCAGGAGACCAGCGCCGAGAAGCTGGAGGACCAGTACCTCGCGCTGCTGGAGGGAGACCTCACCCCGGAGCAGCGGGGCTTGGTCTACGTCCACATCACGAACATCGGGCGCTACTGTCACGTGCCCGGCGACGTCCGGGAGGCCTACGCGCTGGAGGCCCTGAGCTACCCGCTGGCGACGACCGATGCGCTCGCCATGCACGTCGCCAGGGCCCGAATACTGAGGAAACGCTACGCGGACTGGCGCGGCAGACGGTTCGCCCTGGGCCGCCGGCGGATCGTGGACGCCGCTCTGGCGGCCCTGAAGTTCGCTCTGGACAACGGTGCCCCGCGGAAACGTGTGCCACTCCCCGGCATCGGTAGGATGTCTGCTGTGGAACCCTCCGAGGAGGACAGGAGGAGGCACGAGGCTCAGGTGGCCGCGCGAGGCGCCGCACAGCAAATGGAGCGCCTGTGGGGCGCACGGCTGACGATGACGCACACCTGCGCCGAACTGTACTCCCGGCAGCCGGTCGACCCGGAGGAACTCCGGGCCCGTGCCTCCGAGGCGCTCAAAGACTACCCGGAGGCCGTGCAGGACGTAATGGACAAGCTCGAGGAGATGCTGGCGTACAGGCGGGGGGAGCGGCCAAGACCGCCTGCGCCCACGCTGGGTGGCGAGGAGTGACCCACCATGCGCGCACTGACCGCGCTCGTGTCGGCCATCGTTCTGGTCGCCTTGGGCTTCTGGTCCGACGCCCAGGAGCCGCCCCCGGACAGCTTCGAGGCGAAGCTCGAGGCCATCGACATCGAGGTCAGAAAGCAGGAGACAAGCGCCGAGAAGCTGGAGGACCGATACCTCGCGCTGCTGGAGGGTGATCTCACGCCGGAGCAGCGGGGCTTGGTCTACGTCCACATCATCGACATCGGGCGCTACTGTCGAGTGTCGGGCGACGTCCAGGAGGCCTATGCGCTCGAAGCCCTGAGCTACCCGCTCGCCGCGGTCGACGCGGTCACCATGCACGCCGCCAGGGCCGGGATACTGAGGGGTCGCTACTCGGACTGGCGCGGTGAGCGCTATGCCGTGGGCCGTCGGCGCATCCTGGACGCCGCCCTGGCCGGACTGAAGCTGGCGCTGGACAGTGGCGCTCCGTCGCAGCCCGTTGCGCTGCCCGGCATTGGGAAGATGGGGCGGGACCGGCCGACGGAGGAGCAGATTCGTAGGCACGCGACCGAGGTGGCCGAGCGACGCGAGGCAGAGCGTCTGCAACGGTTGTGGGGTCTCCGCAGGGGGATGTCCCAGACTTGCGCCGAGATCTACTCTCGGCCGCCCGTCGCCCCTGAGGAACTCCGGGCCCGCGCCTCCGAGGTGCTCGAGGACTACCCGGAGGCCGTGCAGGATATCATGGACAAGCTCGAGGAGATCCTGAAGCGCAGGCGGGGGGAGTAGGGCGCGGCGGGTAGCCTGCGGCGAACGGCTGGGCCGGGTGTGCGGTACGACTGCACACTCGGCCCCTCCAACCGGCAGACGATAGACGACAGGCGGCAAGCGACCGCCGGCAGACGGCGAGCGGCAAACGGCGAACGACGCGCGGGCGTCTGTGCCTACCACCCCACCGCCTTCATCAGGGCTTTCATGTACCCGATTGCATAGGCCCGGCCGATGTGGCCCCACGGAGTGTCGCCCACGATGCCCGGCGTGTGGTCGGGCATCATGGCGTAACGGTAGCCAAAGCTCTTGTAGACCTTCATCGCCGCCAGCATGTCCGTGTCGCCCTCGTCGATGAACACCTCATCGAACCGCGGCACCCGCCCGCGCACATTGCGGAAGTGCACGTGGTTGATCTTGTCTCTCTCGCCGAAGTAACGAATCGTCTCCAGCACATCGGAGTCCGCCTGCTCGGCCAATGTGCCCTGGCATAGGTTCAGGCCATTGGCCGGGCTGTCCACCGTCTCCACGAACCGCTTCATGCCCTCGACGGTGCTCAGGATGCGGGCCTCGCCGCGCAGGTACGGAGTCGGCGGGTCCTGGTGGTGCATGGCCAGCCGCACCCCACACTTCTCGGCCACCGGCACGATGCGCTCCAGCACATACGTCAGCCGATCCCACATCTCCTCGGCCTCCACGGCGTACTCCGGGCGCTCGGGGCCGACGTCCTTGATGCGGTCGTAGTCAAACCGCACAGTCGACGCTCCGCCCCGGCCGAAGCTATTGGGCCGCGGCAGGTGGCCCCACACGTCCACGATGCTCCAGGTCCACTCCACCACCGGGACTTTCGCCTCGGCACAGACCCGAATCGTCTCGCACATGTCCTCGATCTCCCGGTCCCTCGCCGGCAGACCCAGCCGCGCATTCCAGTACTGAGTGTCCTTGCCCTGGGGCAGGAGCACTACCGACAGCTTGCAGTCGTATTGCGCCATCCGGTCCTGCAGATCGGCCAGCGCATCGCGAGGCAGCACCCCGCACTGCGTCGGGCCCATCAGGTGGCCGCCGCAGATCTTGATATGCCCCACTCCGAGCTGCTGGGCGAACTGAAAGGTCTCGTCGGCAAAGTCCGTGACACCGAGGCACAGGTACATGGGGCCTCCCACTCTGCTCGTTTCGAGGTAGCAGTCGCGAATCGCGAACCGCGAGTCACCAGTCGGCGAGTCACGAGTCGCGAGTCAACGGCAACGGCAGTCAACGGCGACGGCGATCTGCGGCGCCTGCGGTGCTACCTTTGCAGCCTCAGCAGAAGTCCCTGACCGGCGGTTAGCCATAGCCCATTGCGGTACTCCTCGCCACCCGGTGCCAGGTTCCTCTTGGTCCCGGGCGCCAGTGCGAGGCTGTTTTGCTCGTCCAGCGCAATGAGTTGGCCCCCCGTGGGCGACACGTAGGCGCGTTGGGTGTACTCCCCCTCGGTCTCCAGGAACAGCCGCGCCGACTGCTTCAGACTTAGGTTGACCACCATCACCCAATCGGCCCCATCCTCTGCCGAGAACTCGCCCACCATCACCGGAGTGTCGACCCCGACGGCTGTGACGATCTTCCCCGGCAGCCGTGGCAGGTCTCCGGGCGGACTGTCCGCGGTGAAGTACACACCGGTGGAGGTCAGCCGGTTCATCAGCGGCCCGATGGTGCGGAGTTGCTCGTTGACCATGCGCAGGTATTGCCACGTCTGGGTCCGCGTGCCGTCGCGGTCGATGGGTGCATAGGCGTAGCCGTCGGCGTAGTACTTGTACCACGCCACGCTGCTGCCCCCGGCGGCGAGGGTGGTGTAGGCCTGGAGCAGCAGGTTCGCCGGGGAGGGCACCGTGGTGTGCGGCCGAATCTGATTGGAGGACACGATGTTCCACCAAGGCAGCCCGCTATCGAGGGCCACCCGGCGCACATCCATGAGGTTGTCATAGTACCGCGCGGTGGCCCTGGGCTCGGTCATGTCCCCGGAGACCTGGGTCATGTAGTTGTCGTAGCTCACGAGCTGGGGCCTGACCTCGGCGACGAAGCGCTCCAGGTACTCCATATAGGTGTCGGTCCCAAGCTGCGAGGTGTCCGGAGCCCCCACGGTGGCGTAGTTGGGGAACAGGTTGATGTACGCCAGCTTGCCGGGCGCGTACTTGCGCACGGCGGCCACGGCCTTGGCCAGGCCCGCGAAGTCCCGGGCTCCCGGCTCGTCCATGATGTAGTAGCCCAGGATCGCCTCGCTGTCCCCGGCCTGCTGCACCATGGTGCGCACCAGCTCATCGATCTCCTCGTCCGAGCGGTTGCGCCACTCCCGGGTCCAGGCGCCGGCGTTCTCCACGTCTGGGAACATGATGGCCTTGAGGCCCAGGCGCTCGCATTCCGGCAGATCGCGGGGCAGGACGAAGCCGGCCAGGTTGAACCCGCAGTCGGCGATGCTCTGCAGGCCCTGCTCGCGGTGGACGTACGGCTGTCGGAACCCGTGCTGGGTGTCCCAGGGCAGGATCGGGTACAGGTCCGCGGGCCAGGTGAAGGCCTCGGGGGATTGGGCCGAGGAGGGGGCGGCCTGGGTCAGTAGCAAAGCGATCGACAGTGCCGCGAGACAGCCGGCGAATCCGTCCACACCGGTGGGTAGAGACATCCTGCATCACTCCATGGGCACGGTGTCTGGTCTGCGGGGGTGACCTTCGCCGCGGGAGGTCGGGGACCTTTGCGGGGACACGGCCCGGCGGGAGGTTACCTCAGCTCGTCGGTGCCGTACGCGATGGCGAAGGAGACCCCCTGTGCTTCCTCGGCAAGCTCAGTCCTCAGGATGTCCCACAGCAGGTCCTGGCGCGCGTGTTCGCCCATGCCGTTAAACCTGCTGGACACAACCAGCACGTGCACCCTTCCCTGGTAGCCTTCGGTTACATCGATCGTGTCGGTGGGAAACTCGCCGCGCAGGGCGGCAACCACTTTGGGGGCGAGTTCCTCGAACCTGAATGTCTGGGCCGACATAGGAAGCTCCTTTCAGTCTCGGCTGCGTCGCTGCCGTGTGATCCACTCGCTCAGATGCGCCGATGCTTCCAGCAGAGAGCGAGCGTCGACGCGGGATGTGAAGGGACGCGGGTCGTACCTCCAGTCGGGCCGCCACTTCATGCACAGACCAAGCGAGCGTCGGAGTGCGTCATCTGAAGCAAGTGTCCCCTCGAGGTCGGTGAGGCGTAGGAGAAGCCGGATGTTGTGAGCCCGCCTGCCCCCCAGGTCGATGACTTCGCCGCCCTGCACGCGGCGTTGCAGCGCCTCAGAGAACCCGGATGCTCCAGGGACACGGCTGATGATGTAGGCCTTCAGTGCGCACTCCACCGCATAGCCGGCAAGGTAGACGGCGCCACGCAGGTTCCGGTGACCCGCGTCGGCTGCTTCCGGCTCGCAGGTGGGCTGCTCCAGCAGCTCCAGCGCGTCTGCCAGCCGCCGTGGACCGGCCTTCACGTAGTCTGTTACCCTGTCAAACTCGTACATCGCTGCCTCCGCATATCGAGCGATCCCTCCCCTACCGCCCCTTGCCAACCTCCACCCGCGCCACGCATAGCTCCAGCGGTTGGCCCTGCACGGCCAGGCGGAAGTCAGCGCCGTTGCTGCGGTTGGCAAAGCGGGCGTCGGACAGCGTGAGCTTGGCCGTCTTCCACGTCTCTGTGCCCGTCAGCTTCACGGCGCCGCCGGACTTGAAGGCACCGGCGCGCACGGACCCGTCGGGGTCGGAGGAATCGTACTCCAGTAGGAAGACTTCGCAGCCGCGGTCGAAGTACTCGATGGTGATCTCGATGGGCTGCGGGTCCAGGTCGAAGCCGAAGCCCTCGTCGACGTTGAAGTACAGGTACCGGGCGGCGTGCTGTGTGGGGGCGCTGCGGATGCAGTCGCGGTCGCCGACCCGGATGGGCTCGATGGCGCCGTCGGCCGTGGCGACGGCGGAAAGCCCGTGGCTCTCACCCGATGCCCCGAGCGTCGCCCACACGGACCCGGCGTCGGAGTATTCCGTGGCGCCGGAGCTGAGGCGCTCGCCCTCGTGGAACATCCGGGCGTACCCGGCGGTGAGCTCGATGTACTGCCGCCCGTACTCCAGGGAGTGGGCGATGTCCGTTCCTTCGTGGAACTCGTTCCAGGTCTCCACCATTGTCAGCTTCGGCCTGCGGGCAGGATTGAGGCTCAGCAGCGTCTCCCAGGACCGGGAGTAGAAGGCGCCGTCTTCTCGCTCCCGCACCAGCGGCGTCCGCCCGCGCACCGCGGCATGATCGTAGCCGGGCCCCAGCGCCGCGCACCCGGCCAGGGAGAGCCCCAGGGCGCCGCCCCACTCGCAGGTGCTGTCCGCCTCGCCCTCCCAGGAGGTCTGCTTGATGAGGTACGGGTCCACACCGAAGTCGGCGGTGAAGCGCTCGCGGACGTAGGGGAACAGGGATGCATCCTGTTTCTCGGCAAAGGCGGCGGCATACAGGAGGACGATGGGGCGGCCGTCGATGGCGGCCCAGTGTCGCGGCGGGATGAAGCTCCAGAAGTCGCGGATCGTGCAGTAGAACCAGGCCTTGCCGTCATCGGTGGTGAGATCCACGCGGCGGCCGTGCCTGTTGTGGGCAAGCGTGCTGGTGTCGTAGAACAGGGCGATCTTGGGGTGCTTCTCTCCCAGGCGACCCATGTAGTCCAGCGCCCTGACCAGGTGCGGCAGGCCCTGGAAGGACCAGTCTTCATAGGCGCCGGGACAGCCCCAGTAGACCGGGGCGGCGAAGTCAATCCCCGCGGCGGAAATGTCCCGGAGTTGCTCACGCCACCAGCGAGTGGAGTGGAAGCTGTAGTCCTCCCAACTGACCGGGTGCGTCGTGCACGTATCGCCGCCGTCCTCGTACAGATAGTGGGCGTTCTGATAGATACAGTACCAGTAGAAAAGATACGTCCCCACGATCGCCCGGTCGCTGGCGAAGGTCTCGACGGCCGCGAGACCGTCGGGGGTCAGGTGGATCGAGGGGCCCGGGGCGGGGGGTTCGGAGAACCATCCTTCCTGGGCGCAGAGGGGGAGCGTCAGCGGGGCCGAAAGGAGACACAGGAGCCAAGGGCAGCGCACAGTCAGCACCTCCGAAGTGCCGGCGGCGTGGGTCTCGAGGACGCCTGCGGCGCGGGGCCGGCATGTGTGCGGAAGGTTCGCGGCGAGGCGGCGGCTGTCCTCTTGAGAGGTCCTGTGCGGCTCGGGGCACGGGCCGGAGGCCGGATGGTGCGGGAATGTTGCCGCGGGTATACGTCTCTTGCTTGACACACGCTCACCCATCAACCACAATACATGAGACAGCATGCCGCGACCGGCCTAATCGGGCCGACAGCGGTTCTTCTCTTGCTGCAGTTGTACCGGCAGGTAGGGAGTGTCTAGCAAGGTGGCTACCGACGACGATAGGCGCCGGTGTTGTGGACCTGTGGAACCTGAGGTGGTCCTCACCCGCGAGGATGTTATCTACGATTGCCGTACCTTTGGCTGCCCCATCCTACTCCGCAGACTTGGCCGGCCACACGTGGACTGCAATATGGGCTGCCTGCTGCTTGGTGGTAACCATGCCGGCCAGCCGAAGGCTGTTGAGGACCTGGGCACGTCCCGAGTCGATTAGGAATACCTCACGCTCCTGGGGATCGGCGAGTAGTGCCTCGATTCCGGGCTCAACCCGGCTGCCGCGATTGATGAGATCATCCAGAGCGACCAACTGAACTCCCCCCTTTGTCGTACCGTCCGGAGTGCGACCTGGTCCGGGCGGCCGGACGTATGGCCCTATGCTTCTCCACGATCTGTGCGTTCACGTGCCGCGTGCCGCTGCCTTCGACACATCTCGGCGCCCGCTGAGCACACCTATTCCTATGAAAACAGTCTACCCGTCACCAGGTACGGTGTAAACGATAATATTACCGCCTCCGCCACGCCCAAACGCATATATCATACACATTCCCCCGGCCTTGTAAAGCCCATGTTGCGTCTTAGCTGAGGCGCATTTGCGCTTCGGCCCTTCCGCGCCCGGTAGGCGGCTGAAGTGGGGACCCCTGCGCGCCATTGCGGGAGCTCCGCACAGGCCCCGGGCAGGCCGAGACCAGCGGCGTGGCGAACCTTGAGAGGCGGATACCGGTTGAAGTGCGCCTCTTCCCGCAACCGGCCGGAGGTCTCCCATGCCCCACCTGCTGTGGCTCATCTGTCTCGCCGCCCTGGTGTCCTTCGCCTCGGCGGATCCCATTGCCGGGCGGACCGCCGCCGTCGACCCCGAGGGTGTCCTGCGCTGGCAGGACGACGGCAGCGAGGTGAACCTCTTCGGCGTCAACCATTACGTCCCGTTCTCCATCGACTATCAGGCTCTCCAGGACCGTGGGCTTGGCCATGACGAGGCCATCCTCCAGGACGTGGAGCACTTCGTGCGCCTCGGCCTCACCGCCATCCGCCTCCACTGCTGGGACCGCGAGCTGTCCGATCGCGACGGAAACCTCAGGGACAACGAGCACCTGCGCCTGCTGGACCTGCTGATCTCGGAGTGCAAGAGGAGGGGCATCTACAGCGTGATGACCCCCATCGCCTGGTGGGGCGGCACTCGAGACGGCGGCGGCTTCTCGGACTTCTACTCGATGCACGAGATCACCACCAGGCCCGAAGCGTGGCAGGCCCAGTGCAACTATCTGCGTCAGTACATGAACCACGTCAACCGCTACACGGGTCTGGCGTACAAGGACGATCCGGCGATCGTGGCGATCGAGTTGATCAACGAGCCGCTGTACCCGCAGGGCACGCCTGACGAGGTGGTCACGCGCTACATCGACACGCTGGCCGAGGCGGTCCGTAGCACGGGCAGCCGGAAGCCGATCTTCTACAATTGCTGGGCCGGCCGCACCGCCGCCGCAGCGGCCTCCACCGTCGAGGGCGTCAGCTTCAACTGGTACCCGACCGGCCTGGCCTCGGGCGGAATGCTCACGGGCGACTACCTCCCCCGCGTCGGCGACTATCCCGCCATGCGTGACGAGGCCCTGGCCACGAAGGCCAAGATCGTCTACGAGTTCGACCCGGCGGACGTGCACGGCAACGTGATGTACCCGGCGATGGCCAGAGCGTTTCGCAGCGGTGGCGCGCAGATCGCCACGCAGTTCCAGTACGATGTCACCGGCCTGGCGGGTACCAATGTCAACTGGCAGACCCACTATCTGAACCTGTGCTACACGCCGGGGAAGGCCCTGAGCTTCGCCATTGCCGCCGAGGTTTTCCGCCGGGTCCCGCGCCTGGCCGTGTTCGGCCCGTACCCCGACAGCGCCCGGTTTGGGGACTTCGAGCTGAGCTACGAGCGCGATCGCAGCGAGCTTCTGACCGCCGACACCTTCATGTACACCAACGGCTCCACGAGCTTCCTCCCCGATCCCGATGGGCTGGTGCGGATCGCCGGTCGCGGCCCCTCGGTGGTGGTGGACACCGAGGGCAATGGGGCCTACTTCCTGGATCGTCTGTCTCCCGGAGTGTGGAAGCTGCAGTTGTACCCGGACGTGGTGATGGTCCGCGACCCGTACTCCGGCGGCCCGCTGGAGAAGATGCGGCTGATGCCCGGAGCCTGGCCTTTGTGGCTGAACATCCCGGACCTGGGCGACAACTATCGCTTCGTGCCGGTGGACGCCGACCGGGCGCCGCTGCCGGATGCGGCCATCGCCGGTGACGAGCCCGTGCCCCCCGGGGAGTACGTGGTCCTTGCCGAGGGCGCCACGGCACCGGCCGTGCTTGAGGGTGTCCGCTACAGCGCCCCTGAGGTCCAGGGTTTGCCTGCGGCGGCGTTCGCGCAGGTCCCCTCTCGCTGGCGGGAGGGACGCCCGCTGTCCGTGCGCGCCACAGTGGCCGCACCACCGGACGCCGACTGCGTGCTGCACTTCTCCCCCGCGGCGGGAGCCGCCTACCGCGAGCTGCCGATGGTCCGAGAGGCGCCCTACGAGTATCTCGCCGACATTCCCGGGGAGCTCATCCTGCCCGGCACCGCCCGGTGCTATCTGTCGGTCCGGACGGAAGAGGGCGTCATCCGCTTCCCCGGAGGCCACCGGGGGGAGGCCGGGGCCTCGGAGCTTGAGCCTACCGAGCCCACCGCCGTCATGGCCGTGGCCGCCGATGCGCAGATCCCCCCGATAGCGTCGAGCGGGGTACTCGGAGAGGGGGCCACAGCGCGGATCGTCGAGGGCCGCGAGCCGGGCTCGTATGCACTGAGCCTGAGCGCGCCGGGGTTCGGGGAGCCGCCCTCCTCGGCGCGCATCGACTGGCCGTTGGCCACCGAGCCGGCCGGGATCGCCGACGGCAACACGGTGTCGTTCCTCGTCCGCGGCGGCCCCCAGACCAAGGCGGCGGAGATCTCCCTGGTGCAGAGCGACGGGAACGCCTTCGGGACCAATGTGCCGCTGACCACGACCTGGCGTGAGGTGAGCCTACCACTCGCCCAATTGAGCCCGATGTGGTCGACGAAGGCCCAGCAGCCCGACCTATCGAGGCTTAGGCGCATCAGCATCGTGTTTGGCGCCTGGCTGTACGGCGACAGCCGCGAGCGCGAGCACCTGGTGCAGGTGCAGCAGGTCGCGCTGTCCCGGCGGCCGGACGTGTGGGCGGTGAGCATCGCCCCCGCCGACTCGCCGATCGTCATCGCCCGGCCCGGCGAGCAGCACGGGCGAGTGGAGGGCCATAGCTGTCAGGCCCGACGCGTCCCGGGCATGGATGAGGGCACCGAGGCCCTGGGGATCTACGTGGACGGCTTCGACGCCCCGCCCGACTGCGCATCCGTACGCATCACGCTCGCCGACGAAGCCCAGGGGCTCGGCGAGCAGATGGCTCTAGCCGAGTCGGTGGTCATCAAGGCCCGCGGGGCCACTTCGGAGACCACCCGTCTGGAGGTTGTGATCCTCGAGCGCGACGGGTCGCCGTGGGGCGTGATGAACCTGGCCCTCACCGAGCAGTGGCAGGCCATCACCATCCCCATCGAGGATCTGCAGTTGTTCTCGCACTGGGCACACCCCGAGGGCCGGGGCGGTGAGGGAGACCGCCTGCGGCCCGAGGAGATCCAGACGGTGAGCTTCTGCATTGGCTCGTGGCAGTACGGCGACGAGCCCACCGGCCCGCGGGGAGTGGAGATCCAGGAGGTGGCGCTGTCGCAGGAGTGAGCGGGGTGCCGCCGGCAGCCCCGGAGGCACGGCCGGGAGGTGCACATTCGCATGGGAGCGACATTGTGAGAGCGTCCGCTCCCGGCAAGAGCAGCTCGAGGACCCCCTGGCGTCCAATGGGATCCTTGCCACCCTCGCTGCGCGAGGTTGGCGCTGAGGATGACGTCCTCACGACAGAGTCCGTCCTGCCCGGGGGAAGTTGCGGGAGCCAAGGCACCTCCGGGCCCCGTGTGGAGGCCTGCCGGTTGCCAATAGCAGGGCTCGGATAGGCCGTAGCCGCCGATGGCGCCCGCCTGCGGGCCCACAGCCCGACTTCAGACGCAAAAGGAGACCCATGATAGTGATCCTGCTCATCGCCGGTACGCTCGCAATCATCACCAACGCCTTCGCCCAGACCACGCCCGATTTGCGCCCCCTGTACGCGGCCGGGCGATGGGAACCGGATGCCATCGCCACCATCGGCAAAGGGACCTCATCAGAACTGACCGACGAGGGCCTGCTGATCAGGGACGATTCCTCGGAGCCGGGAAGTATGCGCTGCTACATGCTGAACTGGCAGGCCGACCCCCAGAAGGGCGCCGCCCTCGAGGCGCGAGTGAGGGTGGTCTCCTGCACCCAGCGCTTCGCCGTCTGCATGATGGTGGCCGACGGCGTGCATGAGGAGTTTCTCTCCCTCTTCGACGACCACATCGCGCTGCACAACAGCCGGCTCGAGGCCGAGATGGACACCACGAGCGCCTTCCATGACTACCGCATCGAGATTCAGGGGACGGACATCCGGGTGTACGTGGACGGGGAGCTGACCATCGACGGGACCGGGAAGTACACGACGGCCTCGATCGCGGCCACACCCCGCAATCAGTGCAGCTTCGGCGCCGTATCCTCCAGCGACCAGGGCTCGGCGGTGTGGCAGTGGGTGCGCTTCGGCGCAGAGAAGCCGACCCGCGCCCTGCCGCAACCGCCAGAGGTGGAGGGTCTCGAGATCTCCGTCGGGGACACCGTGCCGATCAGCGAGGGCACCATCTACCGCAGCCTGTTTCAGTTCGCCGATGGGCGCCTGGGTGTGGGCGACAGGCTCTCGGCCGACGGCGGACTGACCTGGACCGCGGGCCCCGGCGTCGGCACCGCCGGCTTCGAGTTCGCCGACGGTGAGGTCATCATGCCCGGGTTCAGTACGGGCAGAATCTCCGATGGTGTCTTCTCTCTACCGCTCAGACGGTCCACCGACGGCGGGAGGACCTTCGTGGCCGAGGAGGCCACGCTCACGATCCCCGAGGCCACCGGCGGCACCGGCGACGACGGCAAGCCCTATGAGGGCCCGGCCTTCGACCACTCCATCGTGAAGCTCAGCGACGGCTCCCTGCTGGGAGTGATGTACGGCTACTTCAAGACCGACACCGTGTTGTGCCCGACGTTTGACCCCGAATGGAAGCTGTACAAGTACCGCACCCTGGTGGTGCGCTCCACGGACCGCGGCAGGACCTGGGACTACTGGGCCACGGTGGCCTACGATCCGGAGGTCGGCCTCGAGAGCTTCTGCGAGGCCGACTTGCTGGTGCTGCCCGATGGCGAGGTCCTCTGCTTCATGCGTACCGGAGGCAGTGGCGGACTGCACACACCTCTTTACCTGGCCCGCTCCAGCGATGACGGGAAGACGTGGAGCAAGCCGGAGCCCATCGCCGACCGCGGGGTGTGGCCCAGCGCCTGCAGGATGGAGAGCGGCGTCGTGGTCGTCACCTATGGCCGCCCCGACAACTGGCTGGCCTTCAGCCTCGATGACGGCCGCACGTGGCAGGGCCATTTCTGCTTCTACCAGGGGCCGACCACCAGCTATAACAGTCTGGCCGAGGTGGAGCCCGGCAGGCTGATAGTGGTCTACGACCGCGCCTCTTTGGGCCCCGACGGCAACCAAGAGCGCGGGACGGTGGGCACCTTTTTCACCGTCACGCGGCGGTAGAGGTCCGGCCGCCGTTGGATGGCGCCCTGCGCTCCGAAGCGGCAACGGAGGGACGGCATGCGGTCTTGGAGGACCGCGGGCACGGAGGTGTTCGGTCGGGGTTGTGGGTTCTGGCGCCTGGCGTGTGCCGAACGGTGCGGTCTTGGAAGACCGCGGGCACGGAGGCGTTCGGTCGGGGTCGTGGACTCTGGCGTCTGGCGTGTGCCGAACGGTGCGGTCTTGGAAGACCGCGGGCACGGAGGTGTTCGGTCGGGGTTGTGGGTTCTGGCGCCTGGCGTGTACCGAACGGTGCGGTCTTGGAAGACCGCGGGCACGGAGGTGTTCAGTCGGGGTTGTGGGTTCCGGCGTCTGGCGTGTGCCGAACGGTGCGGTCTTGGAACTCAGATTATGCAGGTTCTGGGCGGGCGCCGACTCACGTCACCTCACCCCCCCAACCCCCCTCTCCCTTACTCGCCGATACGACCGGCGAGACGGGA
>Ga0334884_1002537_pt1 | contig 22887 bp, 20 predicted proteins | sample GraSluR1_MG_7_FD_207215 | JGI IMG/M metagenome (GOLD analysis project Ga0334884, IMG submission 207215) | Sludge microbial communities from methane-producing bioreactor in Wageningen University, Netherlands - Granular Sludge_12_05 R1 | ecosystem: Engineered > Bioreactor > Anaerobic >...
CATAATTTTAAGCCTTATTTGTATTACAGCATTATTTAGATGTTGGATAACATGAAATGAATCAATAGCAATAGAAGCGTTTTTAAAGTAAATAAAGGCTAAATCTCGATAAGTGTCCCACATATCGATGATAATGTAGGAAACATTATCTCTTTCTTTTTTAGGTATAGCAGAAAAACTTTGAACTAATCGATATTTATGGCGAGAAGAAAACACCTCAACTACTTCGCTTTTTAAAAAATCAACCATAACAAAAGCATATTTTTGATAAGATCTTTTTGAAGTATAAATTTCATCGAGGCAAAGAACTTTAGGAAGAGAGGTCAATTTATAATTTACATACTGATCGAAGATATTTATAACAACTGTTTTAGACAAATTAAAATCCTTAGCAACATCACTAAAAGTCTTAGTATGACTTTTTAAAGCATTTAAAACAATATAAGTAGTAAAGATAGAAAGTTTATCAAATTTACCAGCAAAAGGATTAACTTCATAAAAAATTTTACTACAATATTTACATTTATAGCGCCTGGCTTTATAAATGATGAAACAAGGGTTATTAGTAGAAATAGAATGTTTAATTTTCTTTTTTTGATAATCATGAATTATAACTTCAGATCCGCCACAAAAAGGACAAGAGCAATAATATTTTTCTAAAGTGACGTAACAGAAGAGAATATTATCGATTTTAGCAATCTCAATTGATTGAAATTTCACATTAAACTGTTCTAAATTTAATAAGTTTATGATATCATAATTCAAGGGGACTCCTTTCTTTGTTTTAGGGTAGGTACTAAAATTATAGCATAGTGAGTCCTCTTTTTTAATGGAAACAAAAAACCTGTAAAAATCATTGGGGAGACCCCAAAGAAGTTTACAGGTATACACAAACCCCAAACATCTTTACATAATCAAAAATTTAAGACTATTCTCAAGCAATTGAGAATGGTCTTTTTTGTTTTCTTAAACTGGGTTTAAAAAAAGAAATTTCACGATAGACAATAAAATAAAAACATAGTATAATAAGTTTGTATGATAGCGTTTTCTAATGCTTTTCCGAAAAAATAGAAATTAAGAAAGGAAGATGCACAATTAGGAGAGTTGTGCATAAAAAGCGTATGAAAAAGATAATGCTTTTGTTTGTTGTTATTTTTGGACTTATTAGTATTGCGGGTTGTGAAGTAGCTCCTACTAATGTTACAGTAAGTGTTGAAAATACCAACTTAACTTTGGAAGTTGGGGATGAATTCAATCTTATACCACAAGTTTCAGGATTAAGTGCTGTACCACAGTTTAGTTTTGTTTCAACTGATACTGCTGTTTTTACAGTTAGTAGTGCTGGACTTATAACTGCTGTTAGTCCTGGTATGGGATTTTTGTATGTAAATTTGTTAAATGGGACTGCTGCTCAATTAAAATTGACAGTTGAAGTTACTGAAGCAGTGGATGATCCAATAGACGATGATCCAATAGATGACCCAATTGTTGAAGAACCAACTGAATTAGTCTTAATAATTGCTAATGGTAATTTGAACATTGAAGTTGGCGAAATTGAAACATTAGAACTTTTAGGAAATGGAAATACTTATACTGGTAATGTTTCATGGATTTCAACAAATGATGGAGTTGTATCTGTTGATTCAACTGGAACATTAACGGCTATTGCACCTGGATTTGCTGTAATATCTGCAATTGCAGAAGGCAAATTCACAACAATAACTGTAGATGTTAGAGCTAAAGAAATAGTTACTCCAAAACCTACGTCATTAACAATAACTGGATCTAGTTTTGTTAGTGTAGATAGTTCGATAATATTATCGGCAAATGGTAATCAACCAATCACTTCAACACTTATTTGGTCAAGTAGTGATGAGACAAAAGCGACTGTAAATCCTTTTGGTATAGTTACAGGTGTTTCAACCGGTGTTGTAACGATTACGGCTAGTTTATCTGAGGATGCAGAAGTGTCTGGAACATTTACATTGTTAATAAAAGAAGCTGACATTATCGGCGATACAGTTCAATCTATTGAAGTAACAGGTGCTACTGAAGTTCTTGTTGGCAATAGAATTAAATTAAGTACAACTTATACACCTAGCACAGCTGTTGCTAGTTTTACATACTCTTCTAGTAATACAAGTATTGCAACTGTTGATAGTGCTGGTTGGGTAACAGGAGTTGCCGGTGGAGTAGTTTCAATCACAGCTACTTTAGTTGGAGATTCAACTAAAAATGCAAGTTATTCTGTTACGATAATTCCTATTCCTACTGCTTTGACTATAACTGGTGCAACAAGTGTAAGTTATGGACAAAATATAGTTTTAACTGCTGTAGCATCACCGACTGGAGCTAATAGCACAGTTACATGGTCAACAAGTAATTCAAGTGTTGCAACAGTGGATGTGAATGGTAGAGTGACTGGTATTGCAGAAGGCTCTGCAACTATTACTGCTACATCTATAGTTAGTGCAAGCATTCAAGCAACACACCAAATTACTGTAACTGATGCTAAATCAATAACATTAAACCCTACAACGCTATCTCTTAATATAGGTGCTAATCAAACAATCATTGCGACTGTAATTGCAGCATCTTTAACAGATAAATCTGTTATATGGACTAGCGGGAATACTGCTATTGCAACTGTTGATCAAACTGGTAAAGTAACAGGAGTTGCAGCTGGTTCTACTACTATAGTAGCAAAATTAACTGCTGATAATTCAGTTCAAGCACAGGCTACAGTAACAGTAGCAGCGGCGCCACTTCCAGCAATATCATTATCTCCTACATCTGCAAGTGTTTCAGTAGGAGCAACTAAAACAATTACAGCTACAGTTACAAATACAACAAACACTGCCGTAACATGGACAACTAGCAGTTCTACTATTGCTACTGTTTCTACTGGTGGAGTTGTTACTGGTAAAGCTACTGGAACTGCTACAATTACAGCAACTTCAGTTGCAAATAATTCAGTAAAAGCAACTTGTACTATTACAGTCATTGCTGCAGCCCTTCCGACACTTACAGTTACACCAACTAGTGGAACAATTTATGTAGGTGAACCTCTTCAAATAACTGCAACTGTTACAAATCATACAAATACAGCAGTTACATGGACAACAAGTAGTTCAACAATTGCTACTGTTTCAACTACTGGTGTTGTAACAGGAAAAGCAGCAGGAACTGCTACTATTACAGCAACTTCAGCTGCAAATACAACTGTAAAAAAGACTATTTCTATTACTGTAAAAGCAAGACCTAGTGGAACTATTATATTATCTGCAAGTCCAGCTGCTTCTTTAAAAGTAGCAGCAACAGGCTATCAAATATATGTAAGTGATACAGCTGGTACATCTTTAAGTAGACTTGATTGTACATTTATTACATCAGATGCAAGTGTAGCTACAGTTTCATCTTATGGTACAATTAACGCACTGAAAGTAGGAAGTGTCGTAATTACTGCAATTCACAGTAAAGGTACAGGTACAATTGCTATAGCAGTTGTTACTTCAACAACCATCACAGGTTTAGTAGGTACATATAACCAAGGAAGTCAGTTAGCTAGTAATAATTTAGGATATGGAGTGCAACATACGAGATATTCTGGAACTACTAAATGGACTTCAACTGGTACTTTAGTTAGTCAAAGAGTAAGCGTATTAACAATGGATACTTCAAGAAGAGCAAGCATTGTAGTTTGGAATAAATTTGCAAGTGCTTCAAGTTGGCAGTATAATACAGTTGCAACACTGGCTGCAAATTATGAAAGTAGTAATAGCACTAAAAAAGTATTAGCTGCTGTTAATGCTGATTTCTATGATATTTGGCCAAGAGGAAATTTACCTTACCAAACAATGGGTACTTTAATGGTAAATACTCATGTTTATAAATCTACTGTTACGAGTACTTCTGATTTTGCAACTCCTGGAAGCAATACTGCATATAAGACTTTAGGGTTTACTAATGATGGTACAACAAATTCTATTGTTCAAGGAACTCCGACAAAAGCATTAAAACTTAGAGTTTATAATTCCTCAGGTACTCAGGTTGGTGTTTTTGATGTAGCTGGCATGAATGCAAATCCAGCAACAGGTGGAATAAGTGTATTTTATGCGCTTTATAATACAAGTCATACTGCTGTAGCAAAATCTGTTACAAAGCCAAGTTCTGGTAAACTATTTGTTGTTGGAACTGGTGCAAGAGTACTTGCTAATAGTGCTACTGATTTTTACGGAAGAGGTAATGTTACTAGTACAACTGCTTCATCTACATCTCTTGGAGCTAATCAGTTTGCGATTTCTAGTAATAATGCAACTCTAAATAGTTTGATTGCAAGTGGATATACTTTAAAGGTTCAATATGAATTCTCTGGATCTTTTGCAGGAATTAAATATGCAACAAATGCAACACGTGGCTTTATTTTAAATAGTGCTGCAGTTGATGCTGCTACAATCATTGCATCAAGAAGCGATTTAGAAGTTCGCCATCCTAGAACTATGATTGGTAGAAGAGCGGATGGAACAATTGTTATCGTGGCTGCTGATGGTAGACAAACGGATATGAGTGGTGTTAGAGCTGAAGAAATGCAAGCTATCATGGCAAAATATGGCTGTGTTCAAGCTCATAACTTAGATGGTGGAGGTTCAACTAGAATGATGATTAGAACAGGTTCATCATATGGAACAACTGCATCGTTTGTAGCTGCTAACTCACCTTCAGAAAACAGAAGTGTTACAAGTGTAATTTTGATAGTAGCACCTAGATAAAAAATTTTAGGCTATAGTGCATAAAGCACTATGGCCTTTTTTTGTAGGCAATAATTATTTAAATTATATATAAAAAAATTGTTTTTTCTCTAATACAAAAATCTTGACTTTATTTGATAATTTAAGTATAATGTTATAGTATGAAAACTGCGCCCATAGCTCAGCTGGATAGAGCGTTTGGCTACGGACCAAAAGGCCAGGGGTTCGAATCCTCTTGGGCGCGCCATTTAAAGGGAGTAATTATGAAAAAAATTTATACTGGAAAAACTAAAGATGTTTATGAATCAGAAGATGGTAATTGTTTACTTAAATTTAAAGATGATGTAACTGGAGAAAATGGTATTTTTGATCCGGGTGCTAACACAGTGGGTTTATCAATTGAAGGGGCAGGACTTGCAGGATTAAAACTAACAAAGTTTTTCTTTGAAAAAATTAATTCTTTTGGAATACCAACTCATTTTATTTCAGCTGATCTGGATAATAATTCTATGACTGTTAGAAAAGCAACTGTTTTTGGGAAAGGCTTAGAAGTAATTTGTAGATATAAAGCTGTAGGCAGCTTTTTAAAAAGATATGGAAAATATGTTGAAGAAGGTCAGGATTTAGATGCATTTGTTGAAGTAACTTTAAAAGATGATGATAGAAACGATCCTCCTATTACAGAAGATGCTTTAGAAATGCTTGGCATTCTTTCAAAAGAAGAATATAAAATATTAAAAATTTTAACTCAAAAAATTGCAGGAATTGTAAAAGAAGAACTTGGAAAAAAAGACTTAGAACTTTTTGATATTAAATTTGAGTTTGGAAGAGTGGGCAGTGATAATCATATTGCATTAATTGATGAAATTTCAGGGGGCAATATGAGAGCTTATAAAGATGGAAAAAGAGTAGAACCACTTGATTTAGAAAAGATTATGTTAGCGTAAAAAAAATAATAGATTTCAAATAAAAATACTTGTCTTTTTAATTAACTTAGTTTATAATTAAAAGGCACTATAAAGTTTATGATTTATCATAAACTTCTCGGGAAATAGCTCAGTTTGGTAGAGCGCTTGGTTTGGGACCAAGATGTCGCGGGTTCAAATCCTGTTTTCCCGACCATTTTTGCAGGTATAGTTCAATGGTAGAACTTCAGCCTTCCAAGCTGACTATGCGAGTTCGATTCTCGTTACCTGCTCCATATTAGATAGCAAGTCTTAATACAAATGTAAAGCATATTTGCAAGGTATTAAGACTTTTTAATTATTATAAAAAGTAGTATTGTTCGAATGATATAAAATTTTTACAAATAGTTAGCTCAAAAACACGATACTTCATATTTTATTAAAAATCACTATTCGAAAAATAATAAAATAAAAGTATTTATACGCTTGATTTTATTTTAAAATCGCGGTATAATTATTTTGTTATAATTCAATCGTAAAAAACTGGAAAAAGTAAATAAATTGCGAAAGGAGTGTAGATATGATAAATAGAGATTTTTATTTAAATCAACTAATTGTTAAAAGGCGTTCGTCAAAAATTACTGGATTAAGAAGATCAGGAAAATCATATTTGCTAAGTAAATTGTACAAAAATTATTTATTGAATAGTGGTGTAGATGAAAAGCAAATAGTTATCGTTGAACTTGATGATGAAGTGAATGATGCTCTTCTTGAAAAAGGAAAGCTTAGGGAATATATTGAAAAAATAGCAAATGATAAAAATATTCAGTATTATATTTTTATTGATGAAATACAATTAGCGGATGATTTTGTTCGCACAATTAATTCTCTTAATAAACATGAGAATTATGATATTTATATAACAGGTAGTAATTCTAAGTTTTTGTCTAAAGATATTAATGATGAGTTTAAAGATAGAGGCACTGAAATAAATGTTAGACCATTATCATTTTCTGAATACTATAGTGCATACATAAAAGATAAGAGATTTGCTCTTCAAGATTATTTAAGATATGGTGGAATGCCGGGACTATTTGAAGAAGAGGGCGATTTAGCAAAAGAAAAGTATTTAGATAATCTTATGAAGAAGGTATACATTGATGATATTAGGAAAAATATTAATACTAAATTAGTAGATGAATTATCTGCTACTGTTGATGCATTATGCTCAATAACTGGCAATCTAACTAACCCATTAAACATGGTAAATTATTTAGCTAGTAATAAAAAAATAAAAATTGATAATGAGACTATAACTAAATTCTTTGAAGGAATTACGGATGCTTTCTTGTTTGATCAAGTAAAAAGATATAACATAAGAGGTAAAGGATATTTAAATACTCCTTCAAAGTTTTATTGTCAAGACGTGGGATTAAGAAATATAAGAATTAATTTTAGAGAACCAAATCAAGGATTCTTAATTGAGAATACAGTATATAACGAATTAATGACTAGAGGCTATAGAGTTGACGTAGGCTTTATAGAACAAAAGAAAAAAAACAAAGATGGAAAATATGTATATGTTCAAAGTGAAGTCGATTTTATTGCGCGAATATCAAGCAAAGAATATTATATCCAAATAATGGATGAAATACCCGAAGGAAACCATTTGAATAATGAATATGATTCATTGCTAGCAGTTCCAGGTTCATTTAAAAAAATAATAGTAATAAATAAACCTATTATTCACTATACTAACGATATGGGAATATTAGTAATTTCTCTTGAGGATTTTTTAATAAATTTAGACAGTTTGAATATATAAACAAATATATATAAAACGATAGAGGTAAAATCAAGAGATTAAATTAATTTAAGTGAAATGAGTATTAGAATTAAATAGTAAGATTAAAATAACGTAAATATTTTAGTTATAAAAAACAATTCAAGTGTAAACGATTACTTTTTTTCATTAAATGGTGAATCATATAAAAAAATATTGACAAGTTGAATCAATGTGGTAAACTTAAAGGGGTTGTGTTTTTGACAACCTTACACTAAAAAAACAAAAAAGAAATTTATTTAGAAACAATGGAGGAATAAAAAATGTTTGAAAAATTAGTGGATTTAATAGCGAAAGAATTAAGCGTATCAAAAGAAACAATTAAAAAAGAAACACATTTACAAAATGATTTAGGAGCTGATTCTCTAGATGCTGTTGAATTAATTATGAGTATTGAAGATGCTTTTGAAGTTTCAATTTCAGATGAAGCAGCTGCTGGATTAAAAACTGTTGGAGATATTTTAACTTACTTAGAAAACAATAAATAAGAATAAAAGGGAAAGAGATGAGAAATACTTATTTGAAAGTATTTACGAGGAGGATTTATGGATTACAAACAAATCCAGGTCATTATCAAAGATTTTGAAAAGTCTAGTTTAGCAAACATGGAATTAGAATTTGATAATGTTAAAATTAAACTGAGCAAAAATAATACTAATGTTCAGCCAATCACTCAAGTAAGTATGCCAAAAATTGAAACACCTATTAAAGAAGAAAAAAATAAAATAGGATATGAAGTGAAATCACCATTAGTTGGTACTTATTATGCTTCAAATTCTCCTGATGCTGAACCTTTTGTAAAGGTAGGAAAGCATGTTAATAAAGGAGATACTTTATGTATAATCGAAGCCATGAAAATAATGAATGAAATCACTGCGCCAGTTTCTGGCAAAATTATTGCAATTGATGTTGCAAATGGGGAAGCTATTGGTTTTGAACAAGTATTAATGTTGATTGACGATGCAAAATAAAGTATTAATCGCCAATCGTGGTGAAATTGCTTTAAGAATAATTAGAGCATGCAAAGAATTAGGAATTGCCACAGTGGCTGTTTATTCAAAAGCTGATAAAGATAGTTTACATGTAAAGTTTGCTGATGAAGCTATTTGTATTGGTAATTCGAGAAGTAATGATAGTTATTTAAATATGAACCGTGTTATTAGTGCGGCTTTGTCAACTGGATGTAATGCTATACATCCAGGTTATGGTTTTTTATCTGAAAATGAAAGGTTTGTTTCAATTGTTGAAAAGTGTGGTTTAAAGTTTGTAGGGCCTACAAGCGAAGTTATTGCTAAATTAGGTAATAAAGCAGCAGCTAGAGCTATAGCCAAACTTGCTAGACTTCCGATAGTTGAAGGATCTGATGGAGTTGTAGATAGTCTAGAAGAAGGGTTAGCAATTTCAAATAAAATTGGATATCCAATAATGATTAAAGCTAGTAATGGTGGCGGTGGAAAAGGTATAACGATAGTATATTCAGAAACTGAATTTAGAAAAACGTTTGGAAAAACAATGATGGAAGCGAAAGCTGCTTTTGGAGATAGTAGAGTATATATTGAAAAATATATTGAGAATCCGAAACATATTGAAGTCCAGATTTTAGGCGATAATTTTGGTAATGTGGTACAACTTGGTGAAAGAGATTGCTCAATGCAAAGAAATAACCAAAAAGTTATAGAAGAATCACCTTGTGTATCATTAAATCCACTTGTTAGACGTAGTATGGGATTTGCAGCAGTAAGACTTGCAAAAGCCGTAAAATATACTAATGCAGGAACAGTTGAATTTATTGTTGATAAAGATGGGAAATTCTATTTTATAGAAATGAATACTCGTATTCAAGTAGAACACCCTGTTACTGAAGCAGTAACTGGAATTGATCTAGTTAAAGAACAATTAAATATTGCATTTGGTAGCGAGTTGTCTATGAGACAATACGGTATAAAGACTAATGGTCATTCGATTGAGTGCCGCATAAATGCTGAGGATATTCAAAATAATTTTAGACCATCTCCTGGAACAATTAAGAATTTAGTTTTTCCTGGTGGAAATGGAATTAGAATTGATTCGCACATTTATAGCGGATATGAAGTTCCACCATTTTATGATTCGATGTTGGCTAAATTGATTGTTCATGCTCCTACTAGAAAAGAAGCGATTAGAAAAATGAGAATGGCATTAGAGCAATTCATTGTTGATGGAATTATTACAAATGTAGACTTTCTATATGTAATTATGCACAACCCTGAGTTTGTAAAAGGGAATTACAATACTTCATTTATAAAGAAGGTATTGGAGGAACAAAATAATGGATAATTTTTTTGATGTCAGAAAGTCTAAATTAGACGTATTTAATAATAATATAAGAAAAAAAGTTGTTGTTCAAACTAAAATTAATATATCAGAAGGCTTGTTTACTAAATGTGAAAGTTGTAATGAATTAATATTTCACGAAGATTTATTAGCAAACTTAAATGTTTGTCCTCATTGCAATTATTATTTTAGATTATCAGCTAGAAGAAGAATTCAAAGTGTTGTTGATAAAGGCGTTTTAACAGAAATGTTTTTAAACGTAAATACAACTAATCCACTTAATTTTCCAGGATACTTAGATAAAATTAGTCAATATCAAGAGTCAAGTCAAGAACGTGATGCATTTGTTTGTGGCAAAGCATCAATTAAAGGAATTGATGTTGCGATTGGTGCTTTAGATAGTAATTTTATGATGGGAAGTATGGGTAGTGCAGTTGGTGAAAAAGTTACAAAATTAATCGAGTTTGCAACTTTAGAAAAATTACCACTTGTAATTTTTTCGGCATCAGGTGGTGCTAGAATGCAAGAAGGAATTTTCTCTTTAATGCAAATGGCTAAAACAAGTGCGGCTTTAAAATATCATAGTAATGCTAAGTTGTTATATATAAGTGTTTTAACAAATCCAACAACAGGTGGTGTAGCAGCAAGTTTTGCATCTTTAGGAGATATAAATATTGCTGAGACAAAGTCATTAATAGGGTTTGCAGGACCTCGTGTTATAAAACAAACAATTAATCAAGAATTACCAGCTGGTTTTCAAACTGCTGAGTTTCAATTAGAAAAAGGTTTTGTTGATTTGATTGTTGAAAGACATAAAATGCGTGATACTATTGGTAAACTATTGAAGCTACATAAAAAAGAGGTCTAATATGGATACTAACAAGATTAGTGCTTGGGACAGGGTAGTTTTAGCACGTCATCCAAAAAGACCAACTTCTAAAACATTAATAGACTATATTTTTCCCGATTTTCTTGAAATACATGGTGATAGGCTTTTTGGTGATGACCAAGCCTTTATTTGTGGGATAGCTACTTTAAATGGTATGCCTATAACTGTTATTGCTCAAGAAAAAGGAAGAACTACCGAAGAAAAAATTAAAAAGAATTTCGGGATGCCTCATCCTGAAGGCTATAGAAAAGCTATAAGACTTGTAAAGCAAGCAGAAAAATTTGAAAGACCTGTTTGTTTTATAATTGATACTCCAGGAGCCTATCCTGGTATCAAAGCAGAAGAGCGTGGCCAAGCTAATGCAATTGCTCAAAACTTAACTGAATTAATAACTGTTGAAGTTCCAATGATTTCAGTAGTATTAAGTGAAGGTGGAAGTGGTGGAGCGTTAGCGATTGGAGTAAGTGATCAAGTTTGGATGTTTGAAAATGCAATCTACTCAATTTTATCACCTGAGGGATTTGCATCAATTTTGTACAAAGATTCTACCAAAGCAAGTGAAGCTGCTGAAGTTATGAAATTAACAGCGAAAGACTTGTATGAATTTAAAATCATCGATAAGATTATAAAAGAACCAAATGGTGGTTTGCATGATAATCCGCAAACTGCGTTTAATGATTTTAAAAAATCTTTAGAAGAAACTTTTAAAGAATTAAAGAAAATGCCAATTCACGAACTATTACAAAAAAGATATAATAAATATCGCCTAATGGGCAAATTTGAAGATATATAGTTCAAACAATAAAGTTAGTTATTATTTTCCCAGTAAATACAATTAAAGAAATTAAAACAAGGAGTTTGTGTTAGTCTATTTGTTTTGTTTTTTGTTTGTATTACTGGGATTTTTTGTTTAAAAGTAAAGAAGAGAGATATATCTAAATTGAAGGAGATTTTTCAGGGAGAAAAAATGAAAAAATTTAATAATATTAAGATTGTTTCAACTGGAAAATATATTCCAGAAAAAACAGTTAGTAATTTTGATATGGAAAAGATTGTTGATACAACGGATGAATGGATTTATTCAAGAACTGGTATTAGGAATCGTCATTATAGTGAAAATGAGGTAACATCTGATTTAGCTGCTAAAGCTGCTATGGAAGCAATCAAAGCTGTTAATTACGATGTTAATAAAATTGATTTAATAATTGTTGCTACATTTACAGCCGATTACTTGTGTCCGTCGGTTGCTAGCACTGTTCAAACTAAGTTAGGGTTAAATGATAAAGAGATTACTTGCTTTGATTTAAATGCTGCTTGTACGGGATTTATCTATGCATTAAATGTTGCTAGTAAAATGCTTAATAGTGAAGCTTATAAAAGTGCTTTAGTAATCGGATCTGAAGTTATGAGTAAAGTAATGAATTATGAAGATAGAAATACTTGTGTTTTATTTGGTGATGGAGCGGGTGCTGTTATTATCGAAAACACAAAAGAAGTTAAACCTGCAATGTTTTATACATCATCTAAAGGAGATATTGAAAATAGTTTACAAGTTTCAAAATATCTAGCGATGGATGGTCAAAAGGTTTATCAATTTGCGATTAAAGCTGTTGAGGAAAGTATTTTAAAAATTTTAAAATTTTCTAATTTAACAATTGATCAGTGTAGTAAAATAATACCACATCAAGCAAATATTAGGATTATTCAAAGTGCCTCAAAAACTTTAAATATTCCTATGGATAAGTTTTTTATAAATATAGAAGAATATGGAAATACATCAGCTGCTAGTATAATAATTGCTTTAGATGAGTATATTAAAAAAGAAAAGAATGTTGATAATCAAAAAATTTTGTTAGTTGGATTTGGCGGTGGCTTTACTTGGGGTGCTGCACAAATTACACTTTAGGAGAAAACTATGAAAAATATTTGTTCGCTTTTAAATATTAAATATCCAATAATTCAAGGGGGAATGGCAAATATTGCCAATCACGTTTTAGCATCAAGCGTTAGTAATGCTGGTGGATTGGGATTAATTGCATCTGGTGGTGAAAAGGCTGATGCTATTAGAGAAAAAATTAGATTATGTAAGAAATTAACTGATAAGCCATTTGGAGTTAATATTATGCTTTTAAGTCCTTTTGCTGGGGATATTGCTAAAATGATTATTGAAGAGGGTGTTAAAGTAGTAACTACTGGAGCTGGAAGCCCGGGAATTTATATTAAAGATTGGAAAGATGCAGGTATTACTGTTATTCCGGTTGTTCCAAGCGTTGCACTTGCAGTTAGAATGGAAAGGCTTGGAGTTGATGCTGTAATTGTTGAAGGAACTGAGGCTGGAGGGCACATTGGTGAATTAACTACAATGGCATTAGTGCCTCAAGTTGTAGATGCTGTTAAGGTTCCTGTTATTGCAGCTGGAGGTATTGCAGATTATCGTCAAGTTTTAGCGGCTTTTGCGCTTGGTGCAAAAGGTGTTCAAGTAGGAACACTTTTTCTTGCAAGTAAAGAGTGTCCGATTCATGATAATTATAAACAAATGGTATTAAATGCCAAAGATACTGACACAGTAGTAACTGGGCGTACTACAAATGCTCCAGTTAGAGTTTTAAAAAATAAAATGGCTAAAGAGTATTTGACATTATGTACTCAAAATGTTTGTATTGAAGAATTAGAAAAATTGACTTTAGGTTCTTTAAGAAGAGCTGTATTAGATGGAGATATTGATAAAGGCTCATTTATGGCCGGTCAAGTGGCTGGAATGATTAATCAAATAAAATCAGTAGAAGATATAATTAAAGACTTATTCTTACCAATAGATGAATATAAGGAAAAACTAGAAATATTATGAAAAAGATAGCGATAATGTTTGCTGGTCAAGGGGCCCAAGTTGTTGGAATGGGAAAAGAGTTTTATGATAATTTTGAAACTACAAAAACTCTATATCAAAATGCCAGTGAAATCTTAGGTTATAATTTAAATAAAGTTTGTTTTGAAGAAAATGATATGATTAATCAAACATTATATACACAACCTGCGATATTAGTAACTTCTCTAGCGATTTATGAAGTTTTAAAAGAAAAGACTAATATAAAAGCAGAAGCTTTTTTAGGCTTTAGTTTGGGTGAGTATAGTGCTCTTTATGCTTGTGGGATTTTTAATTATAAACAAATTGTTGAATTAATTAGAAAAAGGGCATATTATATGGATAAGGCAACTTATGAAAACAAAGGCTCGATGGCTGCGATTATCACTAGCGATAAAGAAGGACTAGAATCTTTATGTAAAAAAGTTAGTGATAAAGTTGGCTTAGTAAGAATTGCTAACTACAACTGTGCTAGTCAATATGTAATTTCAGGTGTTAATGAAGCTATAGATGAAGTTATTGTTAGAAAAGAAGAAGCTAATATTAAGAAGGCTATAAAATTAAAAGTAAGCGGTGCTTTTCATACTCCTTTAATGAGTACTGCAGCTTTAGAAATTGAAAAAGAAATAAAGAAAATTAACTATAATGCTTTCCATACACCGATTGTTATGAATTGCGATGCACAATATTTGAAAATGGAAGAATTGCCTTTAAAAATGAAAGCTCAAATAGAATCATCAGTTTATTTTGAAGATTCAATTAAAAAACTAATTAGTGAAAAATTTGATTTGTTTATTGAAATTGGTCCTGGTCAAGTATTAAAAAATTTAGTTAAAAAAATTGATGAAAATGTTGCGGTAGTATCAATAAATTGTATAGAAGATATTACTAATTTAGGAGGAATGCTATGATTAATTTAGAAGGAAAAGTTGCACTTGTTACGGGTGGGGCAAATGGTATTGGTAAAGCTATATCTAAAAAACTAGCAGAAGCAGGAGCAACTGTAGTTATTAATTATAATTCTAGTGAGTCTAAAGCGAATGCTTTAGTAAATGAAATTTCTTTATTAGGAAAAACTGCTATAGCAATAAAAGCTAATGTTTCTAACTTTGCAGAAGCAACTACCTTAATTGATGAAGTTGTTTCTAAATTAGGTAAAATTGATATTCTAGTAAATAATGCAGGAATTACTTCTGATAATTTTATATTAAGAATGTCCGAAGAAGAATTTGATAAAGTAATTGCAACTAATTTAAAAGGAACATGGAACTGTAGTAAACAGGCCGCTAAGTATATGAGTAAACAGCGATTTGGAAAAATAATTAATATTTCTTCAATCGTAGGTTTAGTAGGTAATGCAGGGCAATCAAATTATGCAGCATCAAAAGCTGGAATAATTGGTCTTACCAAAGCTTTAGCAAAAGAGTTAGCTAAAAGAAATGTTTTGGTTAATGCAATTGCTCCTGGATTTATTGAAACTGAAATGACTAAAGTATTGCCTGAGGCAATTATTAATCAATATTTAGAAAGTATTCCACTATCAAAATTCGGAAGTGTTGAAGATGTTGCTAACATGGTATATTTTTTAGCTTCATCTTTAGCAGATTATATCACAGGCCAAGTCATCAATGTTGATGGCGGAATGGTAATGTAAGGGGAGAAAAATGGAAAGACGTGTAGTAATAACAGGACTTGGAGCTGTAACTCCAATTGGTAATAGTGTAGAAGAAACATGGCAATCAGTTTTAGATGGAAAAAATGGCGTTGATAATATCACTTTATTTGATGCTTCTAACATGAAAGTGAAGATTGCAGCTGAAGTTAAAGGGCTTAATCCAGAACTTTATTTAGATCCTAAAGATGCAAAAAGATTAGATAGAACTATTATGTTTGGTTTGATTGCATCAATTCAAGCATATGAAGATTCAGGGCTTAGTCCTGATGTTGTTGATGAAAGAAGATTTGGAACTTTTATTGGTAGTGGTATCGGTGGACTTGGAACCATAAATGAAGAAATTAAGAAATCGGTTGAAAAAGGTGCTGATAGAGTTTCACCTTTCTTCATTCCTAACTCATTAATTAATTTAGTTGGGGGATATGTTGCGATTAGATTTAAAGCAAAAGGAGCAGCAATTCCTGTAGTAACTGCTTGCTCTTCAGCTACAAATTCAATAGGTGAAGCTTTTAGATATATTAAACATGGATATTTAGATGTAGCTTTTGCTGGTGGAAGTGAAGCATCAATAAATGATGTTGGAATCGGTGGTTTTAGTTCTATGAAAGCTTTATGCTTCTCAAATAATAAAGATGAAGCATCAATACCTTTTGATGCTAGAAGAAGCGGGTTTGTAATGGGTGAAGGTGCAGGCATTTTAATTTTAGAAGAATATGATCATGCTATAAAAAGAGGCGCTCATATCTATGCAGAAATTGTAGGATACGGAGCTACTTGTGATGCTTCTCATATTACAGCTCCTGATACTGAGGCTGAAGGAATTGCGAATTGTATGGAGATAGCAATGGCTGAAGGAAAAGTTAAACATAATGAAGTAGACTATATTAATCCTCATGGGACTTCAACTGTATACAATGATAAATATGAAACATTAGGAATTAAAAAAGTTTTTAAAGATTATGCGTACGAAATTAATATTGGAGCAACAAAATCAATGCATGCTCATTGTTTAGGAGCAGTTGGTGGAATTGAGGCTGTAATTACAGCTAAAGCAATTGAAGAAGGCGTTATTCCTCCAACAATTAATTACAAAGAAAAAGACCCAGATTGTGATTTAAATTATACTCCTAATAAATATGTAAAAAGACATATTAGATATGCCTTAAGTAATAGCTTAGGTTTTGGAGGCCAAAACGCTACTTTAGTATTTAAAAATATCGGAGGTAAATAAAAATGGTTTTATCAAGTAATGAAATTCAAAAAATAATTCCACATAGATATCCCTTTTTAATGGTTGATAAAATTACAGAGTTAGTTCCAGGTGAAAAAGCTAGTGGAGTAAAAGCAGTAACTGCAAATGAAATGCACTTTCTAGGACATTTTCCAGAAGAACATGTAATGCCTGGAGTTTTGATTATTGAGGCTCTAGCTCAAATTGGAGCAGTAACTGTACTTTCGCTAGAACATCAAAAAGGAAGAACTGCTTATTTTGCAGGTATAAGAAATGCGAAATTTAGACATAAAGTAGTTCCGGGAGATTTAATGAATTTGGAGTTTGAGATTCTTAAACTTAAAAATAATGTAGGAATAGGGTTAGGAAAAGCTTTTGTTGAAGGAAAATTAGTATGCGAAGCAGAAATGACTTTTGCAACTAGTGGATAGGGAAAAAATAATGATAAAAAACAATATGAAAACTCTTGAAATTGGAGAGCTAAAAGCAACTTTACCAATTATACAAGGAGGCATGGGAATTGGTGTTTCGATGTCAGGCTTGGCTAGTGCCGTTGCAAATGAAGGCGGAATTGGAGTTATTTCTGCAGCATGTGTTGGAATGTTTGAAAACCGCACGCAAAAAGATACTGAAGAAGCTAATATGGAAGGTTTAAGAAAAGAAATTAAACTTGCTAAAAAGAAAAGTAAAGGTATTATAGGAGTCAATATCATGGGAGTTTTAACAAACTTCAAGGATATGGTAGTAACAGCGATTGCTGAAAAAATTGATATAATTTTTGCTGGAGCGGGGTTACCTCTTGATTTACCTAAGTATTTGATTGAAAAAGTTAAAACTAAATTAATTCCGATTGTTTCATCTGCAAGAGCCGCTTTAATAATTGCTAAAAGATGGATCGAAAAATTTAATTATATTCCAGATGGATTTGTAGTAGAAGGACCACTTGCTGGAGGACACTTAGGTTTTAAGATTGATGAAATTGATGATGAGAAGAATTCTTTAGAAAATATATTAGTCGAAGTCTTAGCGGCTATTAAACCTATAGAAGAAAAGTACAATAAAAAAATTCCTATTATTGTAGGTGGTGGGATTTATACAGGTGAAGATATTTATAAATTTATGAAAAAAGGGGCTGCAGGAGTTCAGATGGCAACAAGATTTGTTACTACAGATGAATGTGATGCAAGTGCTGCTTTTAAACAAACTTATATTGATTGTAAAAAAGAAGATATAGAAATTATTGAAAGCCCAGTGGGCTTGCCTGGTAGGGCTATTAGAAATGAATATATTGAACAAACTAGATTAGGCAATAAAAAACCATTTAAATGTCCTTATCACTGTATAACTACTTGTAAAAAAGAAGAAAGTCCATACTGTATTTCTTTAGCTTTACTTAATGCTCAAAAAGGTATTTTAAAGAATGGCTTTGCTTTTGCTGGTGTAAATGCTTATAGGGCTACAAAAATTATTTCTGTCAAAGAATTAGTAAATAATATTCATGAAGAATATAATCAAGCTTTAGAAAATGATAAATAGAAAACAAAGCATTATTTTTATAAAAATAATGCTTTTACTTATTAAGTTTGTCATTTAGATGTTTGTTCTAATGTGTAGACAATTAATGCATTTCGTGATATAATATTAAAAGAAATAATTTAAGCAAGGAGAACTTCTAAAAAAATTAGAGTAAACTTTATATGACAAAACGAAAAATATCTCCGTATCTAATAATTATATTAAGTTATTTATTTGTTATATTAATTGGTGCCATTTTGTTTTGGCTACCTTTTTCAACTGTTGATAATCAAGGTTTGAGTGTTATGGAGTCATTTTTTACTGCAACATCAGCTATTTGTGTTACAGGGCTCTCTGTTATTCCTAATCTTGGTGAAACTTTATCTGTTTTTGGTAAAATAGTTTTAGCTATTTTAATTGAAGTTGGAGGGTTAGGATTCTTAACATTGGCTGTATTTATGTTCATAGTATTAGGATTAAAAATCGGTATTGCTGAGAGATTTTTAATGAAAGAAGCATTAAACCAAAACTCTGCTAGAGGAGTAATTAGATTAATTAAAGCTATTATTTTGATAACTTTATCAATTCAGTTTTTTGGAATGTTAATTAATTTGATTGTTTTTTTAGATGGTAATACATTTTTTAAAGCTTTAGGTTTGAGTGCTTTCCATTCCATTTCTTCATTTAATAATGCGGGTTTTGATATTTTTGGATTTGATAATAGTATGGTTAACTATGGGTCTAATATTTTACTTAATATTAATACTATGTTATTAATAGTTTTGGGGGGAATTGGATTCATTGTAATATATGATGTAATTGACTCAATTAAGAAAAAGGATTTAAAAAAATTATCTAGGCATACAAAAGTTGTTTTAATTGTTTCTTTAGTTTTGATAATTTCTGGTATGCTTTTGATGAAACTATCTATGTATAATCAAATTGGCTGGTTAGAGGCACTATTTCAAAGCATAACAGCTAGGACAGCAGGTTTTTCAACTATTGATATTTCAACAGTTAGTCCTCCTGCTTATATGGTTTTAATATTTTTAATGTTTGTGGGAGCGTCTCCAACTTCAACTGGTGGTGGTATTAAAACAACAACTTTGTTTGTTTTAATCGCTACGATTATAAGTTATGCAAGAGGGAAATCTCCAAAAATATTTTCTAGGAAGATTTCGCAACATTCCATTTTTAAAGCTTTTTCATTGACTGTTTTTGTAATAGCTTATATTGTTATGATTAGTTTTTTGATACTTTTAGTTGAAGATGGATTTGGCATAAATGAAACAGTATTTGAAGTAGTAAGTGCTTTTGGTACAGTAGGATTAAGTATGGGAATTACTAGTAGTTTGTCACCTATAAGCCAAATTTTGATTTCAATAACAATGCTTTTTGGTAGATTAGGACCACTAACGGTTATTAGTATTTGGAATAAAAATAGAATTAGAGAATCTGAAGAAGAAGATATAAAATATATTGAAGAAAAAATAATAATTGGTTAGGTGAGAAAATGAAAAAGAGTTTTTTAGTAGTAGGATTAGGCAGGTTTGGTATGGGAATAGTTGAAACATTGAGTGCTTTGAAAGCGGATGTTATGGCTATTGATATTGAAGAATCAAGAGTTATAAAAGCAGGTGAATTTATTGAGCATAGTTTCGTTTGTGACTCAACAAAAGAATCTAATTTGAGAGAGTTAGGGGTTCAAAATGTTGATCATGCAATTATCGCAATTGGTGATAATATTCAATCAACGCTATTAACTACAATAATCTTAAAAGAACTAGGTGTTGAAAAAATCACTGTTAGAGTTGATGATGAATATTTTTCTCCTGTAATGTATAAAATAGGAGCAACTGATATTGTCTTACCTGCTAAAGCTGCAGCTGTTAGTTTAGCAAATCAAATTGTAAGTGACAGTATTGTAGATTATTATAAAATCTTACAAGATTTTGGTCTTGTTAAAATTAAGGTATCTGAAGATTTTGAAAAAGTTACTTTAATTGATATGGATTTAAGAAATAAATTTGATATTAATGTTGTTGGAATTATGCGTAATGAAAAATTCTTTATACCGCGAGGATCAGATTTTATTATGCCAGAGGATACAATTTTAGTAATCGGTGAACACAGTAAAATTATGAAGTTTGATCACTATGTTAGTGGTGTAAAAAATAAAGTTAAAGATCATAAAAAAGGTCAATAATGTTCTTATATTTTAGAATTGGGTTAGATACTATTATAATTATTAGCCTTTGTTTAATATATTTTTTTGGAGTTTTAATCTTTAGAGCTAATAAATTATCAAAAAGAGAATTTACTTGTCAAAATTGTAATCAAATAATAAAACTATCTTGGTTTAAATTAGTATTTGTAGTTCCAAATAATAATGAATTTAGTAAGAAATGTCCTGTTTGTAAAACAAAACAAAAAATTAAAATAAAATAATATCTAGTAAATAATGTATAAAAAAGTTATAATATATGCATAACTTTAAAAAATAGGTGAAGAAAATGAAAAAATTTACAAAAGACTATATTAGAACCAATGCTATAGAAGAAAATGTCAAATATATTAAAATGCAATTTACTGATATGCTTGGTACAATCAAAAGTGTTGAGGTTCCTATATCACAACTTGAAAGAGTTTTAGCTGGTAAGGTAATGTTTGATGGGTCTAGTATTGAGGGCTTTATTAGAATTAAAGAAGCTGATATGTATTTAGAACCAGATTTATCTACATGGCTAATTTTACCGCTTGAGAGTAATGAGTACGGTAAAGTAGCGCGCTTTATTTGTGATGTAAAATTACCTAATGGAGAATATTTCAAAGGAGACCCAAGAAGCAATCTAAAAAGAGTTATTAAACAAATGGAAGAAATGGGTTTTAAAGATTTTTTAGTAGGCGTAGAACCAGAGTTTTATTTATTTAAACAAGATGAAAATTGTAATCCTATATTAGACTTCAATGATAATGGTAGCTATTTTGATTTAGCGCCTTTAGATGGATCTGAAAGATGTAGACACGATATTGTTTTAGAATTAGAAAGATTAGGATTTTCAGTAGAAGCGTCTCATCATGAAGTGGGACCTGGTCAAAATGAAATTAATTTTAAATATGCATCAGCTATAGAAACATGCGATAATGTTCAAACATTTATGCAAGTAGTTAAACAAATTGCTAGAAAATATAACTTGCATGCTTCATTTATGCCAAAACCTGTAATGGGTAAGGCGGGTAATGGAATGCATGTTAACTGTTCTTTAAGCGATAAAGATGGAAATAATGTATTTTATGATCCTAATAAGGAAAACGGCTTAAGCGATGTTTGTGTTAAGTGGATTGCCGGAGTATTAAAACATGCAAGAGCATTTTCTGCGATTACTAACCCTATAGTAAACTCATATAAAAGATTAGTTCCTGGATATGAAGCACCTTGCTATATTTGCTGGTCAGATGCTAATCGAAGTTCAATGATTAGAATTCCAGCAGTAAGAGGTGTATCTACTAGAACAGAAGTTAGAAACGTAGATCCAAGTGCTAACCCATATTTAGCTTTTGCAGCTATTTTAGCAGCTGGGTTAGATGGTATTAAAAATAATATAGAAGCAGTCCCACCTGTATATGATAATATTTTTGAATATACTAGAGAACAACGTGAAGCTTGTGGAATTATGAATTTACCAGAAAATTTAAAAGATGCTGTAAAAGAATTAAAGAAGAGTGCTTTAATGAAAGAAACATTAGGAGAACATATCTTTAGTAAATATATTACTGCTAAACGTATTGAGTGGGAAGAATATAGAATGTTAATTCACCAATGGGAAATTGATAGGTATTTTTAAATGAAAACAGTTAATACTTTAAACGCCCCTAGTGCTTTAGGTCCATATTCTCAGGCGATACTATTAGAAAATGGATTTTTATATACTTCAGGCCAAATTGGAATAGATCCTAAAAATAATATTTTGGTTGAAAATGATATTGCGCTTCAAACAAAAAATGTTTTAAATAATTTAAAAGCAATTTTAAATGAAGCTGGTTATAGCGAAAAGAATGTTGTAAAAGCTACTATATTCTTAACTGACTTAAGTCATTTTGCTTTAGTTAATCAACTATATCAAGATTTCTTTGAAGAACATAAACCTGCAAGGTCTTGTATTGAAGTTAATCGATTACCCAAAAATGCTTTAATTGAAATTGAAGTTATTGCATATAAATAAGAAAAAATGCTTAAGATGTATTTCTTAAGCATTTTTGATTTTAATAATTAATATATAATATTCATAAAATATCACAAAGAATATTTTTTTTGTGTAGGATTGTCAATGATGTGAGACCAAAAAGATAAAATAAAAATTATAGTAGTGTATAATTATATAAGCCATTATTTATTAAATCTTTTCTTTGTTGAATTGGAGACTTCCAGTTTAAACTGGAAGTTAGAATCCTATTACTTTTGTATAAATATCTTTTCATTTGGTTTAACAAATCTTCGTAAGAATAAAACTTAAGAAACCTATAGAATCTTTCGTTATCATTTCTATGAGATCTTTCAACTTTACCATTATGTCTTGGAGTTCTAGGTCTGATTAATTGATGTTTTATTCCTAAATCTAGGCAAACTTTATCAAAAGGATGAATTTTTAAAGTGTCTTTGAAATGAGCGAATTCAAAACCATTATCAGTCTGAATGCATTTTGGAATATAACCAAAATAGCTAATAGCTCTTTTTAAAAACTCAATAGTGCTATAACTAGATTGTTCTTTAAAAGGAAAGATGAATCTTTCTCTACTGGCTTCATCTATTACGGTATATTGGTAAAACTTTTCATCAGATGCAATAGAGGAAGAATAACAAGGCTTAGGGACGTATTTAACGTCCATCTGCCATTTTTCTCCTAC
>Ga0334884_1002545_pt1 | contig 22859 bp, 13 predicted proteins | sample GraSluR1_MG_7_FD_207215 | JGI IMG/M metagenome (GOLD analysis project Ga0334884, IMG submission 207215) | Sludge microbial communities from methane-producing bioreactor in Wageningen University, Netherlands - Granular Sludge_12_05 R1 | ecosystem: Engineered > Bioreactor > Anaerobic >...
TCGTTCCAGATCTCGTAGGTGTCGATCATGTCCCGGTAGCGCGTGACGATGGTCCGCACCGCATTCTGCCAGTCGCCCATGCTCAGCGGCTGCAGGTAGCGGTCGAAGTACCCCGTACAGGGCTTGCCCCAGTTGCTCGCCCAGCCCGGGGTGGTGGAAAGCAGTCCCAGGATGCTCAGGTGATGGTCGCGGTACCGTTGCAGGTCCGCGTCCCGGAACTGCCACCGGCCCTTCTCCGGCTCCAGGAAGGACCAGCCGATGTACTCGGTCCCCGCATCGTGCAGTCGCACCCAGTTGCAGCCCACGGCCTTGGCCATGGTCAGGTGGCGGTTCGTGGACAGGGTGTGGGTGCCGAAGAACGACCCCGGAGCGCTGCGGCCCCAATGCCGTGGGCGGCGGAGACGGTACAGCACCAGCTCGTTTTCGGCACTCAGCTTCTGCCCCGTGCCGTCCTCCACCCATGCCTCCAGCCGCTGCGGCCCCACCGGATGCCGTGGGGAGACAGCCAGCTCCAAGGATCCCCGCAGGAGCGGGCCCGGGCCGAGGGCGATCGGCGGCAGGTCGGTCTCGTCGCCGTAGAGGTTCACCACACGAGCCCTGAGCACCGCACCGGGGCACTCGCCCAGGACGCAGAAGTCGGCGCGGGCGGGCTCGTCGGTGAAGACCACCCGCGCGGAGGAGGCCTCCGAATCCTGCAGCGCCAGAGAGACCTCGACGGGCCTTTGCGGGGCGTACTCACCGGCACTGTCCCCGTGCTCCACCTGGAGCCGGTCGATCCACAGTGTCCCTTGGCCCTCGATCCGTAGATGATGCGCCGGGGCCTGCAGAATGGGCCTGAAGGCCAGCTCGATGCGCCGCCACTCGGCGCCGACGGGCGAAAGCGGCGCGGTGGCGCAGTGCTGCCCCGCGCCGCCGGCCACGATCAGCCGACCCTCCCAGTCACCCCGGACAGACAGGCTTAGCACATGGGTCTCGAAGCTCCAGGGTACAGGGAACGGCGCGCTATACAGCCGGATGCCCCGGGGCGCCTCGATCCTCAGGGCCGGGCACCCGTCGGGACCCGCCACGGACGGGTCGCTCTCCACCTGCACCTCATCGCCGTCGGAATAGTCGCGGTCGACGGACCAGCCGCTCTGCAGTCCGAGAGGGAAGCGCGACAGGCGCACCAGGTTTCCCTGCCCCGCGTCGGGGTACCTGGCCTTGATCTCGTCGATCAGGTCCTGCTCGGAGAGTCTCACCAACCTGAGATTCTGGAGGTCCAAAGTGCCGTCGCCCGACAGGTAGATGTAGAGCCCGATCTCCTGCGGCTGGGGCCCAAGGCGGAAGTCGTAGGAGAAGTCGTGCCAGCCCGCGCCGGCGGCGGGGCTGGCCGACCAGACGGTATTGTACGGAGCACCCACGTAGCGGACCCCCAGACTGCCGCCCACGTCGCTGCGGGCCGTCAGGCTCAGCCGGTAGTAGCCGGCCTCCTTGTCCATTCCGGGAAGGGCGTGGGTGAACTGCAGCCCGCCGCCGGAGGTCTGAGTGACGCGCAGGAAGCTCCGCCCTTCCTCCGTCACGCAGGAGTAGTCCGCCACGAGCCTGCTCTTCCAGCCGCTGTTGTCGCTCCAGCCCTCGGGAAGAGAGCCGGTGATCCTGTTGCCCAGCTCTGCGTTGATGTCGGCGAAGCTCTCGCCGGGAAGGCCGAAGTCGGTCTCGAGGATGACCTGCGGCGCGGCGAGGGCTAAGCCGGCCAATGCCAGGGGCGTGAGCATGAGTACCAAGCGGATGCGCATCGCAGGGCACCTCACGTTTGCAGGGGATGGTGGGGCAGACAGAGCATGCACTGCGGCAGTGCAGAGCGGCCCTCGCGGTACCGCAAGAGCAGAGGCCTTCGCGCGGCCGGGGCGCGAGGTTCTCTCCCAGCGACCGTTTCGTCTTCCGGCATGCGGGTCCTTCCTGGACGAGCCGAGCATGGCGCACGCAGGCAGAGCCCCGCCTCGCGTGCAGTCCGTCCCTCCCGGGTCCACGGCGTGGAGTCGCTCGGGCGCTAACCGTCCACCTTCACTTCCAGCGCCTCCATGACCGGGGCGTCGCGGCCTGCGGCTGCTTTGCTTACCATCGTGATTCCCAGCTCATTGTCGCCGGCGAACGCGGGGCAGTCCTCCAAAGGCACTTCGAGCCTCAGGCCGGCGGGCCAGGTGAAGGGGGCTCCGGGTAGGCTCAAGGGTTCCGCCGGCTGCTCGGAGGGCTCTCCCTGTGGGAAGTGGCGGCTTCGAATTGAGCTCGGATCCACGGCCTCGCCGCCGATGTCGAGTGTGAACTCATCCTCGGGACCGGCGTCACAGATCCGCAGGCGCAGCAGGCCGCTGAGCTTCTCGCCGTCCTTGCCGTCCGCCATGCGGAAGGTGAAGACGTGTCGGTTCCCGGTGCTGTCTCGGCCGAAGACGATGCTCTGGTTCTTGTCCTTCCCGGTGGGCCCGGTGCCGGCGCCACTGGGGACGTAGATGTAGTGCCTGGGACCGGCTGCAGCCCTCTGCGGGTCGGACAGGATCGCGATGGCGGCGGCGCGGAAGTCGTGCTCCTCCGGCGGCCACAGGTACATGTTGAATACAGACGCCCCCGCCCCTCCGAAGGCATAGATGTTGCGCGCCAGCGCGCGGAACTCAGCCAGAGAGCGCATCGGGAAAGGATAGCGCGAGGAGTAGCTGTACTGCGGGCGCCCGAAGCCGGGATACACCAGGCAGCCGGTGTCCGCGGTGATAGTTGCGAACTCATCGGGCATCACGTTCACGTCGTGGTGGAAGAACTCCATCGGTGCCAGATAGTCGGCGTAGCCCCTCTGCGCCCAGGTGCCCACATCGCAGCCGATATTGAGGCACTCCTCCACCGTCGCCGCCACGCGGTGTCCCAGGATCAGCCTCTCTCGGCCCTTGTCACGTGCCACCTCGCGAAGCATCAAGTGCACCTCGTGCACGAAATGCGTGAGGACGCCCAGGTACTCTCGCTGGCGGCCGGCAGGGAAGTGCCGGCAGAAGCGCATCCAGTCCAGCTCCAGTCCGTCGATGTCGTAGTTGGTCGCCATCTCCCGCAGGATTGCCAGATAGTGCTCCCGCACCTGAGGCACGTTGTAGTTCAGTGTCGCGTCCAGACTCCCGTCCTGCCACGTGTTGCACCACTCCGGGTGGTCCATGACAATCTGCGGAAACAGCGGGTCGTCCGATTCCGCCTGCCACCGGCCGCCGTGATGCGCGTCGCTCATGCGCGCACCGCCGAGGATGGGGGCGTTCGCCCGGCGCGCCTCCTCGCAGGCCAGGTGCAGCACATCCGTCCCCTGCGCGAACAGCTCGTCGATGGTCTGAACCCAATGGATACCCCTGCGCACCTCGGGGGCGAACCGGGCGCCGATCACCTCACCCGTCGGGGTGTCTTTCGTCTCGACCACCGGACCGGTGGTTACGTCGGCGACGAACACACCGACACCGGCTGAGAAAGCCCTGCGGTACCAGTCGCGGATGAACTGCTCTCTCGTGCCCGAAGGCTGGGCGGAGGCGGTGCCGTCCACGTCATTGCAGTCCTGGTTGAACAGCAGCCTGTGGCCTCCCATGGGGTTCTCTCCACGCGCGGCGAAAGCGGGCCGCATATCCGGGCACAGCAGGGCAACCGAGCCGGCTCCGGTGGCAAGCAGGAATTGGCGGCGGTTCATAGCAGGCATCCTCCAGGATAGTTGAAGCGGGCAGCGTGGTGGTCGAGCGGCTTCGCCGGTGGGGCAGAGGGCACGCATCGCCGGGTGCCCCGCGGTGGCCCTACTCCCCGCCCTGCAGCCTCTGGATTTCCTCGGCCATGATCGTCCGCAGTGCCGTTGCGCGGCTATTGCCCCACTTCGCACCCTTCTCCTTGCCCCAGGGGATCGCGGTGAGCACCTCATCGAGCACCCGCCGGCCGCGCTCGCGGTCGTCGCCGGTGGCGTTGGCTATCTCCAGTTCCAGCGTCGTCACATAGCGCCAGTCCGTAGCCCCGGCGCGCATGCCCTCCCAGGTTGTGGTCGGGATGAGCCCCCCGTCGTCGTCCAGATACACAAACAGGCAGTGCTTGTACTCGCCGCGCAGGTCGCTGTACTCGTCGTCGAAGGGACCGGGGCCGTAGTAGGTCCAGGCGGTCATGCCGGTGACGCCGGCCTTGGCGGGCAACCAGCCGGCGAACTCCCGGGCCTGCCAGAAGTCGTCCCACATCGCCGGCCAGTCGATCCCCCAGATCTCGCCCCCCGCCCGCTCCAGGTAGTCCTTGTAGCTTTGCAGGGCCTCCGGAGATACCACCATGGGGGGCAGCGGACAGGCGCGCACGTCCAGCAGCGGGTCCAGCATCTCCATGATGGGGATCGAGTAGACGGTGCAGAAGGTGCGCGCCTCCGGCACGGCCTCCCTCGTCAGCCCGTACTCCAGTCGCGAGGCCGCCATCCGCCAGCCTGCGGGATCATTGGGCTCGTCCACCGGATAGTAGATGGTCGGCGGCCACCTTGCCTCCTCCGCGTGGGCGAAGATGTCCCGCACCACCTGCCGGTAGACCTCGTGCAGAGACTGCGGGTACTCGTCCTTCCCAAAGACGCGGATGGTCTCTCCGTAGTTGACCACCGCCGGGAAGCCGTCGGCCAGTCCGAACAGGTCCAGCAGATGCGTGGCCAGGCGGTCGTGGAAAGGGTTGTAGACCAGAGGATCGGTGAAGCCCACCTTGCGGTAGGCGTCCACGAAGGCGTCGGAGGAAGCAAAGTCGACCACCACGCGATCGCCCTCGCGGCGCAAGGGAGCCTGGGCGCAGGCCAGGATGACCGAAGTCATGCCATGCCGCCGCATGTCGCCAAAGTACAACTCGGCGTTCCGCGGGTCGCTATTGTAGAAGTACAGCATCCACGGCCTGCCCTCGGCAAGACGCACGGCGGGGACGCGCACCGAGAGCGGCAGCGACAGCACCTCGCCCTCCGCCTCGATCCGCACCTGCGCCGTATAGTCGCCCGGTACGGCGTCGGGCGGCACGTGGAGGGTGAGCCAGTGCAACTGCGGCCGCTCCGGGTCACCGGGCGCGGAGGCGCTCCGCACCAGCAACTTGGGGACCACGTGGTACTCCGGGCTCGTGTACCCTGTGCGCTGGATGACGTAGCGCCCCATCCTGCAGTCGAAGGCCTCGGCCGCGATCGTCGCCCCTCCGGGCCCCGTCAGCGCCCCCACCGTAACCGCCACATCCTGCAGAGGCCGCACAGCATGGATGGCGAAGGCCACCGGCTCGTACTGCCCCGGGGCCGCCAGGGCCTCCAGCGAGTCGATCACCTCGTCGCGTGAGGGCACCACGCCGGGGGAGAGGGCGGAGGGGTCATCCGGGCGGAAGACCACGAACCCTCGGTCCTGCTCCGCAGTGGTGGGCTCGAAGGGGTCCGGCGTCTGGCCGGGCTGGGCCCGGGCAAACTCGCGGCCGTCCACTCGCAGCACCACGCCGTCGTCGTATACCCGGCGCTCAATCCCATCGGCGACCGGCTCCACCGATTGCAGTTCGGGAGCCCTCAGCGTGACATCATCGAACCACACGGTGCCCGTAGTGGTGTGCATGCCCAGATAGAGCGTGGCCTTCGTGCAGTCCTGTCCGATGCTCCAGACCGTGCGGATCGTCCGCCAGTCGAAGCTTCCCAGGAAGTCGATCTCCGCCTGGTGCTCGGCCTCACCGGCGCTCCACACCAGGGTGACCTTGGCCTGGGAGTAGGGGTGAATACCGATCGTCACGTCTTGTGCCTTCATGCGCGCCTCAAACCGCAGGCGCTTGCCCCTGATGCTCTCGGGGTCGAGTGTCCGGATCAGGTACGTCGAGCCGCTGGGGTCGGTGGAGGACAGGCGCGCACAGTCTCCCCGCGGACCGGGCACGACCTGGATCTCGCCGCCCGGCGGCCGAGTCGTCTGCCACAGCTCCAGGCCGCGCTCGAAATCACCGTTCTCCAGCAGGTTCTCGGCGCCCGGGGCCTGTACCGCACCGAGAAGAAGGAGGCAACAGCACACCGTCGGCAGGGCCTCGGCGGTTTTCATCGGTCACCACTCCTGTTGTGCGGCTGCAGTCTGCACACCGTGCGGCAGGCGGGGCGCCGGCGGACCGGTCGCGATGGCCGTCTCAGCGGCTGATGCTCTGGTGCGAGGCTTCGGCCGGTGCCGCCAGGCGGCCTACTCCGGCTCCACCAGCGCCTCCGAGACGATCCTGCCCTCCCATTCGGCGTTCCGGGGCAGGCCGAGCAGGCTCGCCATTGTCACGCAGGTATCGCGCAGCTCCACCGGCTCCGCCGGCGTGTGGCCGCCCCGGACGCCGGTACCCCACAGCACCCACGGTACCAGCATGTCCTCGTCGGCCTCTGTCCCGTGGGCCTTCTCATGGCCGCCGTGATCGGCCGTGACCAGTACGGCCAGGCTCTCCAGCCACCCCAGCCTCCGCGCCGCCTCCAACAGCATCCCGATGCATCGATCCGCATTGGCCACCGCGGCCAGGTACGGCTCGGACATCCAGCCCTCCCGGTGACCGGCGTGGTCCAGGTGTCCCAGGTAGACGAAGGTCACGCCCAGGTCCAGACGCTCCATGTGCTCGATGGCCATCTCCGTCACCCGCTCATCGCCCTGGGGCGCATCGGTCTGGTGCACGAAGTACGACACATCGAGACTGCCGGGGTCGGAAAGATCGCGGAGCTGCTCCCAGTTGTAGAACGAGCCCGTTTTCAGATTGGCCTGATGGGCGACGTCCAGGAGACTGGGGACCGGTCGCACCAGCGGGTGGAAGGTATTGGTGTTCACGCCGTGCCGGGCGACGCTGACACCGCGTAGCATGGTCTGATGGCAGGGGAGGGTTACCGAGGGCATATCCGCCCGGCAGGCCATGGTGGCGGCACCCTCGGCGATCATGCGGTCCAAGACGGGCGTATCGGTCAGAGGCAGGGCATCGGGACGTAGACCATCGATGGAGATGAGCAGGGCATGGGACACTTGGGCCATGTGGGCACTCCTTGGCGTAATACGAGGCACAACCGTGGGCGGTGCCGGTGAGAAACACAGGCCGCGCCGCGGCCGCAAGAGACGCTCCCGGCCGTCGCCCGGCGTAGGCGTTGACTTCCCCGTTGGCGCCGCGCCTCCTCCTCCGGAACGCCCGGAATCTGCTCGCAGGGCAGGATCGCCATCGCCCGATGCGCGACGGGCACGGTGCGGGGAGGACGAGGTCACCGTCTCGCCGACGCGGCGGGGCTGTGACCGCCGGTCGGCCGTGGCCGGAGCCGCGGCGCCAGAGGTCCGGCCGAAAGGCCGATTGCGTCGCTAAGATGTCATTCCGAGCGTGAATCTCGCGCAGCGAGATAGCGAGGAATCTCATTGGATCCCAGGAGATTCCTCGAACTGCTCCCTGCGGGAGCGGACGCTCTCAGAATGACACTCCCGGCGAAGGCGCGGTCTCTGGTCGCACTCCTATATGGCGGGCTTGGGATCGTTGCGGCCGGTGAAGGTGAACGCGCCATCACCGACGGCAAGCTTCACCACCAGTACCCAGGTGCGCCCACCGTGCTCCACCTCGATCTTCTGCGCCGCGGCCCCGGTGGAGAACCCCGCTATCAGGGCGCTCTCGAGGGCCGCCTCGTGCTCGGGGTCGGCGGGCCGGAAGTCACCACGGAACTTCACGCGCATGGTGCGGAGCCGGTCGGTATGGGGGACGAACTGCAGATCCATGTGGCCGGAGGCGATGATGTCGTCGGAGTTGAAGTCGCGTACCGTACAGGGGACATCGCTGAGTTGGTCCGGGAAATCACCGGGCATGGGGGGCCTCCCTGGGGGAATTGGCACGCGGTCAGCATACTCCACCCGGCCCGGTGGATCAACTCCGACCTCGACGCCGCGGCCGGACCGGGAGTCGCGCCCGATGGCCTGAAGGCATCCGCCAGAGCCGTCAGTACCGCGAGGGGCTCGTCGGCCTGTGAGGGCAGGTGGTCGGCATCACATGTGCGTGCAGTGCGGGACAGGGCCGGCCGGGAGAGAGCGACAGAGGAGGGCCCGACCGTCCGGCCACGGGAAGGCGCCCGGACGGTCGGGTGTCGGCGTAAGGGCCCGGCCTTCGACCCCGGGCCCCAGAGCACAACGATCGGTGCAAATCCGGATCATGCCGTCGGGCATTACCGGAACACATCACTCGCCGCGCCGCCCTGGAACTTCACGTGGCCATCCAGGTAGCAGATGTTGATCGAGCCGTTGTGCGAGTCGTGGAGGTTCACGCCGTGCTCGGTCCTGGTCAGCTTGCACCAGCCGTCCGAGAACAGCCAGCTCTGGCTGTCCCAGTTCTCATCCATCACCCGCGGCAGGTCGCCGCCGTTTGACTTCAAAAACCCCCACGATACCCAGGTGCTGTAACTGGGCTTGCCCGGGGCCACGGTGCTCGGGACTTGATCGAAGCTGAAGCAGTAGTAGCCGACATTGCCCGCGGTCTTGTTGGCGTCCGTCGCGACGAAGTCCGGCATCCAGGTGCCGATCTTCGGCGATGAGGGGCAGTAGAAGACGTCCATATTCTTGATGTACGGAAGCAACTGCCCCACAAGTCGGCTGTGGGTCCAACCGCTATTGCAGGCATAGTAGTCACACGGCATGAGACCGTCATGGTCGCTGGAGTACATGTGGGCAGCCAGACCAAGTTGCCGCAGGTTGGAGACGCACGTCGTGCGCCTCGCCGCCTCCCGGGTGCGCCCAAACACCGGGAATAGCATGGCCGCGAGAATGGCAATGATCGCGATGACGACCAACAGCTCGATGAGTGTGAAGCCTCGTCTCATGTGTCACCACCTCGGTTAGGTGCTTTTGGTAGCCTGATTTGCATGGTAACACTTTGGCGGGTTTTGGACAACAGCATTGCTCGAGGGCCGGAGCTCCCGACCACATGGGGCTCCTGAGTCCGCCCCGCACGCACCACTGCAGTGCCACTACCCGTCCCCGTGGCGCACGGAGACCACCACGTCTTGAACCGATATGGTGCCGGTGCGTAGTCTCACGCCCTTCCACAGCGCTTCTCCGGTGGTCCCACTCATGCTGGCGCCGAACATGGCCACATTGCGTCCCGCGTGCGCCGGTGAGACGAAGCCGCCCGGCGCCTCCAGCACGAGGACATCGTCCACATACAGCCGGATGTCGGCTCCCTCCAGCTCGACGCGGTAGATGTGGAAGGCGTCGTCTGTGACCATCGGGTGCACCAGTCCGGCCCTGCCCAGTTCGACGCGGTCGGGGTAGAGGCGGACCTCCTCCTCGGCCACTCCGTCGGCGACAATGATCATGTTGCTGCCCGAGACCACCCGGGCGACGGCTTCGAAGGTCGCCCGGTCGCTGCGCTGCGCCGACCACGGGTACACGTAGTAAAGGTACGTTCCCGCCTCGGTGCCGGTGTCGGCGATCAGGAGCGCATCGTCCTGCATGGTTGCGGTACTGGTGGCGGTGAGACGGTCGCGGCGCCACGGCGACGGCGGAGCGGTACCGCACAGGTACTCCACATCCCACCGGTCCGCGGAGAGGGGCCGGTCGGCCATCGTGATCTGCACCGTGTTCTCCCCGGCGCGTACCTGTCCTGCCGCCAGCGGGTAGTCGGCCCAGCCCTCCTCGATACCCTCTGCCGCCAGTCCGTGGCCATTGAGCGTGACGGCAGGCGGTTCGGGGGCCGCCGACAGGACGTGCAGGGTCAACTCGGGCGCGGGGGCGGCGCCGGCCACCTCGCCGCCAACCATCACGGGCACCTGGATCGCCTCCCCCGGCTTGAGGACCAGCGGACTGTCGGGATGGATCGGGGGACGGGCATCGAACTCGTTGCCTCCGGCCAGGGTCCCGGCGGCGGTGAGGTACCCCGACTTGCCCTTCACATTCGCGAAATGAAGCCTGTCGCGTCTCCGCAGTGACTCGGGGTCTCCCAACTCCCACCACAGGGGGTGGCGTGGGTTGAAGTGGTTGAACAGGTAGATGCCCGCGGCCCCTGCGTCCCAGGCCTCCAGGGCCCGGCCCCGCAGGGCTTCCAGGCTATTGCGATCGAACCGTGCCCGCTGGCCCCGGGAGATGAAGGGGTCGATGTCGGCGTAGACCGAAACTCCGTAGCGCTTGCCCAGGGCGACGCTGTAGTCCCACGAGTTGAGGCGGAAGTCTCCGGCCGCCACCAGGCCGTCGAGCAGGCCCTCATCCAGCCAGGTGGCCAGGTCCAGCCCCATCGCCATGCAGAACCCCAGTGAGTCCGGCACCCGGGCGGTGAGCAGGATCGGCCTGCCCCGCCGCATGCCCTCCACCTCGGTCAGGTGCCTCACTCGCCTGACCAGTTCCGTCATCGTCTGGACCTCCTCCTGCGTCGCCCGACCGCCGGCGGCGACGCTGCGGAAGTACACCAGGTGGCGGAAGAAGTCCAGCTCGAGCCCGTCCACGTCGTAGCCCTGGCACACCTCCTCGAAGGCCCGGAGCAGGAAGTCCTGCACCGCCGGATCGGCGTAGTCCACCGCCACCCAACTGCCGAAGGCCGGCCGCTGCTCTCGACTGCCCAGCAGCGCCTCCGGATGCTGCTGTTTGAAGCTCGACCAGTAGTAGTGCGGACGCTCCGGCGTGTGCGGTGAGTCGTGGGTGTCGTTCATCCGCATGGACCAGATGATCTCCAGGTCCTGCCGGCGGCAGAACTCCACCATCGCCTGCAGAGGATCGGTGCCCAGCTCCAGGAGGTCGCCGACGACATTCCGACCGTCGGGCCCGAAGGCGTCGCGCTCGAGGAACACGTCTCCCACCTGTGTCTGGTGCAGGAACAGTCCGAAGGGGCGCGAGGTGCAGTAGACGATGCTGTCCACCTTCGAGCCGATGAGCGGAGTGCTCCGCTGCTCCAGGAAGGCCTCCATGGAGAAGTCCCCGCGCAGGATATGGTCGTCGCCGTCGTTGTTGAATGTGATGCGGCGCTCGCGGCCTGCGGCCTCGGCACGCCGGGCGCGGTACTGCCGAAGCTCGTTCGGGTCGTTGTCCACCGGTTGTGCCTCCAAGCCGGTCATGATGCTACCGAATGCGATGATGATTGCGGCCAGACGGCTGTAGTGTGTCCCTGCAGGGTGCGTCATCGTGGCCTCTTCCTCCGTGTCCATCGCGACACGGGCGTACTCGCGTTTGCCCCCGTGTGCCAAAGGGCGTGTCGGCAACGTCTTCTCGTCCCGTCGGACATGCGCGGACCGGTGGCGTCCGATGGGTGCTCGCGTCCTCAATGCGGCGGCAACAAGCTTGCAGGGCCATGGCGACATCCTGCCTACGTGTCTTGGGCTCTGGCAACGAGCCACGTAGGCGGCCCAATTGGCTGAGCCGACAGACTCCTCACTCACACTATGCATGAACGCACTGGAGACACATTTGGCCATTACCACGTTCGGAACGGTCGAGGTACTGCCGTTCTCCCCCCTCCCCCCGTCTCCGCCGGCCGTTTGGCGGAGTACAAGCGGCTCGAAGAGACGCCGAGAGGCGGGGCCGGGGGGTGAGGCGACGTGAATCGGCGCCCGCCCGGAACCTGCATAATCTGAGTTTCCAGCCCGCCAAGCCGGCCCGGAAGGCCAGCGTCGGCCTCCGGACGCGATTCGGGCCGGCCATCGGAAGGTCCCCGCCGGGCGTAACGCACAAGCACGGCTGTAACACTAGCTCAGTCCTCGCCGGAAACGGGGGTGGGCCGGGTCGGCCTTGAGGTTGAGGTTCGTCAGCAAGGTGCAAAAGACCCTGTACTGTGCCGCGGTGGACAGCGGGGAGTAGGGCGACTCCCGGGGGAGGATAGCGGCCTGTACCAGGAGGTAGCGGCCCTTGCCGTGGGAGAGCTTGAGTACCGCCGCACGGTCCGGCTGCGGGGTGGTGGCGAAGTCCCTCCAGCGGTCGGCGGTCCAGGCCGGGCCGGCCCATGCCAACGCCTGCCAGGAGGGGCTCCAGTCGGTGAAGGGATCGTGTACCCGCCGCATTTCGTCCCACACATCGCCGGCCGAGAGATCGGCGGCCGAAAGCCCCCAGAGCAGCGGATCGGACCCGGTGCCCGCCGACTGCGGCACGCCCCGAACCGGCAGGACGTAGCGGCTCTCGGACGGCTCGGCGATGGACACCGCTGCCGGCAGCCAGTCCGAGGACCAGCTCGCGGCCTTCGCCCCCAGGCACAGCACCGTACCTCCGGCTTTGGCAAAGGCCTCCAGCCGGGCGCTCTGCGCCTCAAGGCCTTCCACCCCGTCGTTCGCCATGACCACCGCCACATCTCCACGCTCCGGGGACAGCCCTTCCAGACCGCGTCCCAGCCGTTCACCACCGCCGACCCGGGCGAGAGCCTCCGTCAGTGGCGCCGCATCGCCGTGGACCACGGCGCAGGAGGCCGGATCGCCGGCGGGCTGTAGGTCGGCGGCCCAGGCCAGCAGGTTGTGCGCAAGCAGCGTCGCCTGCGGGTCGCGGCTGTAGTGCCCGATGACCTCCGCCTGGCAGATCACGTACCGGCCCCGTCCCTGCAGCACCTCGAGGATCGCCAGTGTCGGGCTTCCTATCCAGCGGTGGCCGGAGGCCCCCGCAAGGGCGCGGAACCGACCGGTCGCGGGCTTGAGGCAAGAGGACCTCAGCCCCGCCGGGTAGCCCCGCCACGGTCCCAGTGTGTTGCCCCGAAGGCCGGCGAACAGGGGATGGCCCGGGGCGTGAGGCGTGATGAAGGCCCTCTGCTCTCCGACTGCGGTCAGCTCGACCGGCAGATCCAGGCCCGACAGGTCGCGCTGCTCGCACACTACCACCGTCCCCCCACCGCTGACGTGGCGGCCCAGTGCTTCCGCCCCGGTCCGGACCTTGCCGTCCACGCTCTCCCTGCCGATGACCACCAGGCGCGGCAGCGGACCTGCGAAGTCCGCAATCTCCCGCAGCGGCACCCTCATGGCCCGCAGGGCCTGCTCTGTCTCGCCTGAGACATCGTACAGGCCCAGCGGCTCGGAAATCCGCGGAGGAGCCATCAGCGATGCCGGATAGACGACAATCGGGGCCGTGCGCTCCGCCACCCCGGGAACGCGGATCGTGAGGCGGTACTCGGTGGTGTCGGCCACCTCGGGCGCGGCGAAGGCCAGCTTCGCTTCCGCAACGCCATCGGCCGGACAGACGATGGCGGTGGTGCCGCCGGCGACCGCCGTCTTTCCCGGCGCCGACAGCGACCAGTCGGCGCGTCCCTGTAGGTCGGTGCGCAGGTCGCTTTGGATATGCACCGTCTTGCGGATCATCTCGCCGGACACGTAGCTGCTGCCGTCGGTCACGGTGGCAACCACCGGTCCGGCGTCGTCGAAGGCGACGGTCGGTTCATCATCGGTGAGGCTGAGCAGCACCGGGGCAAACAGCCGGCGCAGCTCGCGGGCCAGGGGCGCCTCGGCGGCACGTCGCCCGTCCGCCGCCGGAGGGGCCCAGCAGGGCTCGGCATAGTGCCACTGGAAGGGCACGATCCCGTCCACCCGATTGCGCCGCTGGCCCTCGATAGTCGCCTGTAGGTACCGCCGGACACCCTCGGCCTGGGCCGTGGGCTCGTAATAGGCGTCGTCGCCGACCCAGCGGGCCGCGGCGCCCTTGCTGTCATCGATGAAGCCGAACTCGCCCACCATGAACGGCTTGTCCGTGGTGGCCGGGCGCAACTGACCGTGGACCCCCGTGGCGCAGTAGCCCTCGCCCGGATAGTGCACGCACACGATGTCCGCCACACCCAGTGGGTCGCCGTCGCTCTCGTACTCCAGCGGGCGTGTGTGGTCGTATCTTCGCGTCACCGCCGCCAGTGAGGCCAGCCAGCGCGTGAGCGGACCTCGCTCGGGATGCGGCCAGGCCGCCGCCACCTCGTTCTCCAAAGACCAGACGACCACCGACGGGTGAAGACGGTCGCGGGTGATCCACTCGCGAAAGCCGGCCTCCACCGCGCGGTCGAAAGTGGCGTCCCCGTAGGGGTAGTGGGCCGCGTCACAGGTCCCGAACAGGTCGGACTCGTCAACCACCAGGATCCCCACCTCATCCGCGGCGTCCAGATAGTGCTCGGGGTGTGGCTGGCCGTGGAAGCGGACGGTATTCATGTTCAGACCCCGGAACCACGCGAGCCGGTCCCGGATCTGCGCCTTGCTCAGGAAAGGATCGGTCACGCTCGTCCCGTACAGGCGCAGCGGCCGCCCGTTGAGGTAGATGCCGGCGCCGCGCGCCTTGATCTCCCGGAACCCCACAGGGAACACGGCCCGGTCCACAAGCCTCTCGCCCTGCAGCAGACTCACCGTCACCCGGTACAGGCGGGGACTGTCGGGCGACCAGAGCGCCGCTCCGGGGCAGCGGCCGGTGAGACGGAACCGGCCGTGCTCTGCCACAACGGGACCCACTGTCCACACGGCGCCGCGGCCGTCCGCCACCTCCGCGGTCACGCGCAGCCCGGTGGGCGCGCCCGGGATGCTCCCCGTCAGAGTCAGGCGCGGGCCGACGGGGCGGGTTTCCACCGACAGGTCCGCCAGGTGACACGCGGGCCGAAGCTCCAGGCAGACGCCGCGCCAGATGCCGCGAATGTCACGGGTCTTGCCCCGGGGATGCCATAGCACCGGCACGTCCCGGGGCGGTCCGCCCGGGTACGTCTCTGCGTCCGTCCGCGGACGCAGGGCGATCTCCTCGGAGGCGTAGATGACGCGCACCACGGCCACACTCCCCGCGGAGAGCAGTTCCGTCACGTCCAGCTCGAACTCGCCGAATGGCCCCCAGTGTGCCCCGGCCCGGCCACCGTTGACAAGCACCTCGCAGGCGAAGCCCACGCCGGAGAACCGCAGAACCGCCCGCCATCCGGGAGCGATATGGGGCACCTCGAGACTGCGTTCCAGGGCGCCGAAGGGGGCGCGGGCCTCCAGGCCGGGCTGAGGGACCGCCACCATCTCCGGCGGTCCGGTCGGCTCCAGGGCCAGCGGAGACAGGGGATGGCCTGAGTCGCTGAAGTCGGCGGTGATGGCGCTATCCGACGCCCGGCCTGTAGCCACCTCGCCGGGTTCGCAGACCCGCAGCGGCGTGTACTGCCACCGTCCTTCGAGGGCAATGACCTCCCGCTCCGGGTAGCTGACGGTGGCAGGGCACAGGGCGGGCCACAGGGCCGCGCAGAGCAAAGCAACGGCATGCATCACGGATCTCTCCCTGGAGACTTGAGCATGGCGTGGCGGTGACGCGGGACGGATGCCTCGTTGGCCCCGGACGCTCTGTAGCTCAGATTATGCATGAACACACTGGGGCCGCATTTCGCCATTCCCGCGTCGGGAACGGTCGAAGTACTGCCGTTCTCCCCCCTCCTCCCGTCTCCGCCGGCCGTTTGGCGGAGTAAGGGAGAGGGGGGCTGGGGGGGTGAGGTGACGTGAATCGGCGCCTGCCCGGAACCTGCATAATCTGAGTTGGAGGACCGCAGGCACGGAGGCTTGCGGTCGGTGTCTGGGTTCCTGGCGAGGGGTGTGTGGTGTCCGTTGCGGTCTTGGAAGACCGCAGGCACGGAGGCTGTTCTGGCGGTGTTGTGATCTCCGGCGTGAGGAGTGTGGCCTACGGTGCGGTCTTGGAGCTCAGATTATGCATGAACACACTGGGGCCGCATTTCGCCATTCCCGCGTCGGGGACGGTCGAAGTACTGCCGTTCTCCCCCCCTCCTCCCGTCTCCGCCGGCCGTTTGGCGGAGTAAGGGAGAGGGGGGCTGGGGCGGTGAGGTGACGTGAATCGGCGCCTGCCCGGAACCTGCATAATCTGAGTTGGAAGACCGCAGGCACGGAGGCTTGCGGTCGGTGTCTGGGTTCCTGGCGAGGGGTGTGGGGTGTCCGGTGCGGTCTTGGAAGACCGCAGGCACGGAGGCTGCTTTGGCGGTGTTGTGGTCTCCGGCGTGAGGAGTGTGGTCTCCGGTGCACCGTGGAGGCCTTCGCCCACCCCGCGGGGAACCACCGGCCGACCGCCGACTGTTGCTCAGCCTTGCCACTCACCCAACGCCGTCAAGGGAGATAGGAAAGACCCATGCCAAGCTCAGATAAGCTGCGTCTGGCCATCGTCGGAACCGGCGGCATCGCCGGGGCTCATCTGGACGGGTACCGCATCATGCGCCAAGCGGGGTTCGACAAGTTCGAGATCGTGGGGCTGTGTGACAATAGCCCCGACCGCCGCGGGGCCTATGCCGCCAAAGTCAGGGACATCTTCGGTTGGGAGCCGGCGCAGTTCTCGTCCGTGGAGGAGATGATCGGCAAGGAGGGCATCGTCGCCGCCGACATCTGCACCCCCCACGCCTTCCATCACACCACGGCGATCCCCTGTCTCGAGGGCGGGCTGGATGTGATGGTGGAAAAGCCGTGTGGGATCACGATGAAGGCGACGCGGCTCACGATGGAGGCGGCCAAGAAGGCGGACCGCATCTGTGCGGTGGCCGAGCAGGTGCGGCGGGGGATCAAGGCCCGGGCGATGAACTGGGCCGTGAATGAGGCGAAGATGATCGGTGATCTGAGGTTCTTCTCGGTCGCCGGCTGCTCGCACTGGGACTTCAACGCCGAGCAGTACAAGGGCGCCTATGCCTGGCAGTGGCGGCTTCTGAAGCTCCTGACGGGTGGCGGCATGATCTTCGACGCCGGGGTGCACTTCTCCGACATGATGCTGTACCTGTTCGGGCGCGTCGAGGAGGTCTACGGCTGGATCGGCACCTTCCAGGACGTGACCATCGAATCTCCGGAGCTGGGGACGCAGAAGATGGATGTGGAGGACACGTTCATCACCACGCTGAAGTTCGCAAGCGGTCTTGTGGGGAATTGGTCGTGGTCGTTCTCTGCGCCCGGAGAGGCGGTGGCGACGCAGATCTTCTACGGCTCGGAGGGCAGCGCCCGCGACCGGGGCGGCTGGATGCACACCTTCCAAAACGGCGGCGACATCACGCTCAATGATGGGACGCAGAAGCCTTACGAGGAGATCGAGGCCGAGTTCCGGGCCCAGCTAGATGCCGGGACCAGGGATAGGCTTTTCCCCTACGGGGTGGAGCATGACGTGGCATTGGAATGCTGGGACTTCGTGGACTCCTGCTTGAAGCGGCGGAAGCCGGAGATCCCGGTGGAGACGACGCAGATCGCCAAGGGCATGTGCATGGCGATCTACGAGTCGGCCACCGCCGGGGTGCCGGTCAAAGTGCAGGACGTTTGCGACGGCAAGATCAGCGCCTATCAGGACCCGATCGACGAGTACTGGGGGATCTAGCGCGCCGGGCGCAGTCAGTGGGCGCCCGGCAGAGGCTTTCCCATGGCGGGCCGGGGCCAGAGACCAGATACGCTCTACCGGCGGCCGTTGGGTTGCGCCAACCTACCCGCCGCCTATCCGATACAGACAAACGCCCCGAGGCTTTGGCCTCGGGGCGTTTGGGTTTGCGGTCTGGATCGCGGATGCCGGTCGGGTCTCGCCGCGGTCAGTACCCGTCACTTTCGTGCGCTCAGGGCGTGTATTCCCGCTCCCACTTGACGTGGCCGTCCAGGAAGGCGATGTTCCAACCGTCATTGTGGCGGCGCTGGTGGCGCAGCGAGCGGGATGTGGTGTTGTCCACTCCGTGGGGGCAGTTGCCATCGTAGACCAGATGCTGCGAGGCGGGGAACTCATAGCCGCCCACGGCCTGAGATGAGGACCAACCGATGCAGCCACGGCCGGTGCCGGTGCCGGGGCGCTGGTTGGAGTACGTGTAGCCGCCCCACAGATGCCGGGTCCAGGTGCCACAGCCACCGCAGCCCGCGCCACGGACGATGTAGGCCAGATCGCCGTTCCACGAAGGGCATCCGAAGATCTGCTGGTTCTTGACATAGGGCATCAGGGCCCCGGCCCAGCCGTCCACATGGCTGCGGGCGCCGGGGAGGCGTTCGTCGTAGTCCTGGACGTACATCATGAAGCCCAGTCCGATCTGTTTGAGGTTGCTGGCGCAACTGGCCTGTCGCGCCTTCTCACGGGCCCTGGCAAAGACCGGGAAGAGGATCGCCGCAAGGATTGCGATGATCGCGATGACGACCAACAGTTCAATCAATGTGAAACCTCTACGCATATGAACAGACCTCCGTAGGTTGATGGCTCCAGAGCGGGAAGGCTCTGGCTATGCTGACTGAACCTTCGCGGGGGTTGTTCGACACTGACTCAGGATTGTCCTGCCCAAGACAACATCAACGGCGTCTGATGCCTCGCGGTCGGTGTGTGTCATGGCCGAGAGGCGGCACCGACCGCTGGCGGGGGCCGGCGGGGAGGTAGCGGCATTCCGGAGGATTGCCAAAGCTCGCAGGCGGTGGGGGCGACCCCTATCCCGCGGCTCTCGTGGAAGCCTTGTCGGGCTCATCTGACGGGGGCGTGCCCTGACGGCGGGGCCGCAGGCGTCTGACCAGGGCGATCGCGATGGCCGCCAGGCAGGCCAGTGCGGCGCCCCACAGGACGGGCTGCCGCAGGTGCGGGTAGGTGTCCCAGAGGGCGAAGCCGAACCTCACCACCCACATGTAGTAGGTCACGTACAGGGCGCTGCCGGCGATGGTCCAGGCCCAGAACACGGTGGGCCGGACCCCGGAGAGGCCTGCGAAGAACGAGGAGAAGGGTCGGAGCTGGCCGACGAGGCGGGAGAAGAACACCGTCGCCGCGCCCCGGCGCTCGTACCAGTCCTGGAGCCTGGCCCGGGCGATGTCCATGCGGGGTGAGCGGCTGAGGCGGCGGGAGAGGGCGTTGTCGCCGGCGCGTCCGGCATAGTAGCTGAGGCCCGCCCCGAAGAGCTTGCCCGCCAGCAGGAGCGCCAGGCCGGGCCAGTAGCCGATCTGACCGCCGGCGGCCAGCTTCCACACAGTGAGAAAGGCCAGGGGCAGCGGACAGGGAAGGCCGGCGCTCTCGGCGGCGACGAGCGCCACCGCCGCCCACAGGCCGTGGGCGTCCAGCCATTGCCCGATCCACAGGTTCCACTGCTCCATGCAACACCACCGGGACGCCCCTGCCGTGTAGCGGCCATCTGGTGACATCGGCGGACGGGAGCCGCCCGGCGCGCCGGTCGGGCAGTAAGTTCGCCCATGAGACGCCTGTCCCCTTCCCCCGTGCTGCGTGGTGCGGCCGGCGCCAGGAGGGGACCGGGGGGTGGGCGACGAATACCCCAGGCAGACAACGGTGACGGAGGCCGCCGGGGAGAAGTGGCGTGTGGCCGCCCATGTCAGTAACGGCCCGCGCGCATCCTCCGGAGTTGCTCCGTCACCAGGCAAGAGCGATCGAGAGGCTCGCGGGACGGCGGGATCAGCGGCCGCCATCACCGGGCGGGAGCCCGGGCCCGTGTTGCGGCCGCCGAGCACCCCGCGAGCACTCCAATGCGCCATCCGGCCACCGTGCCGGCAGGGAGGTATGAGACATGATCAAGTCCATCAGCTTCTGGTCGTTCCCGGCGGACATGACCGTCGAGCAGCGCATGCGCACCGCCAAGGACCTGGGCTATCAGGCCATCGAGCTCACTCTCGAGGCGGAGGGGGAGATCTGCCCCACTTCGTCGCCGGACGATATCAAGCGGATCAAGGACCTGGCCAACAGCATCGGCATTCAGACGCCTACTTTCGCCACCGGCCTGGGCTGGGCCCATCCGGCCGTAGGCGCCTGCGACGCCTGCGGTGCCAAGGGCCTGGAGATGGTGAGCAAGGAGCTGGAGTTCGCCGAGATTCTGGGGGCCTCCACCGTGCTGGTGGTCCCGTGCACGGTGACCCCGGAGTTCCCGTACGATCTGGCCTATGAGCGGACGGTGAAGGTGTTCTCGGGCCCCATCGCCGACGAAGCCGCCCAGCGCGGGATCAATATCGGCCTGGAGTATGTGTGGAACAAGTTCCTGCTCAGTCCGCTGGAGTTCCGCAGCATCATCGATGAGATCAACAAGCCGTACGTCGGAGCGTACTTCGATGTGGGCAATGTGCTGATCGCGGGCTTCCCGGAGCAGTGGATCAAGATCCTCGGTCAGCGCATCAAGGCGGTGCACTTCAAGGACTTCAAGTGCGATATCGGCACCATCAACGGGTTCATCGACCTGCTGGAGGGCGACGTGGCGTGGGACAGTGTGATGGCCGCTCTCAAGGAGATCGGGTACGACGGCGCGGTGACCGCGGAGATGATGCCGCCTTACAAGCACTTCCCGCTGCGGCTGATCGAGGCCACCAGCCGTTCGATGGACGCGATTTTGTCGCTGTAGTGTATCGGCCCCGAGGCCGCTCGGGGCCGGCTTTCGCTCGCCGGTCGCCGATGGGTGGCGGCCGGCGCGGCCCGGCTTCGCAGCACCAGATCGGTTCGGCCATCTCCACCGCATTCAGGGGGCAGTCGAATGGCTCAGTACGAGTATACGATCATCACGATGAACGCCGGCGGACGGATCACACACCTCAATGAGCGGCTCGAGGGCATGGTGCAGGAGGGCTGGCACCCGATCATGATGTCCGGCGATGCGCAGGTGAACGTGATGCTGCGCCGGCAGAGGCCGGGCGTGGCCGCCCAGCCCCAGCCCCAGGCCCAGCAGCCTTCCTCCGGGGGCCAGTGAGGCGGCTCCGGGAGCGGTTGCGCTCCGGGGCCGGATATGGGACAATCGGACCGTGTGCTGCGTAGAAGCCAAGAGCTCGGCGGCCACGGCGGTCGTCCGGGGGCTCCTCTCGCAGGCGCGGTCTGAACCGCTGCCCGCCCACCAGGGCCGTCGGAGGGCCGTACCTGCGGCGGCGTCATGCCGCGGGTGCGGGGCAGGCGCGACCCTGGCCCGGCCATCGCCGGAGCTGCCGCGCAGCGGCCGTGGGGCTAGACGCCTCGGCGGCAACCGTTTCGGTGCCGCCCGGCGGATCAACTCGCCAATCCCGGGAGACAAGACGATACATGGATAAGCAGCATCTGAGGCAGATGCTGGCAGAGGTTGCCGCCGGCACCGTCTCTGTCGAGCAGGCTCTGGAGCGGCTCCGCGCCCTGCCCTTCGAGGACTTGGGGTATGCCAAGGTGGACCACCATCGCGCCCTGCGCACAGGGTTCCCGGAGGTGGTGTTCTGCCAGAACAAGACCCCCGAGCAGGTGGTGGGGATCATTGGGGCGCTGCGGGCCCGGTCCGAGGTGGTGCTGGGGACAAGGGCCTCCGCGGAGACGTACCAGAAGGTATCGGGCCGGTTTCCGGAGGCCGAGTACCACGAGGCGGCCCGGATCATCCGACTGGGGCGGGCGACGCCGCGCGATGGCTGCGGCCCGGCCCTGGTGATCTCGGCGGGAACCTCGGACATTCCGGTGGCCGAGGAGGCGGCGCTGGTGGTGGAGGCCGCCGGCTGCGCGGTGGACCGGGTCTACGATGTGGGCGTGGCCGGCCTGCACCGCCTCCTGGAGCATCGCCCCCGCCTGGACGCGGCGAAGGTCATCATCGTCGTGGCCGGAATGGAGGGCGCGCTGGCCAGCGTGGTGGGTGGGCTGGTGTCGCAGCCCGTGGTCGCCGTGCCCACCAGCGTGGGCTACGGCGCCAGCTTCGGCGGCATCGCGGCCCTGCTCTCCATGCTCAATAGCTGCGCCAGCGGGGTGGTGGTCGTCAACATCGACAACGGGTTCGGCGCCGGCTATTTCGCAGCCATGCTCTGCCGGCAGATGGCCACATGCGCGACGGAGCAGGCCTGAGACGCGGCGGCCATCGGCAGTCGCCGGACGGGCCTGTCACCCATCGGCCGTCCTCCCCGCGGCAGGCGGCGCCGCAGACGTGCGCCGTCGTTCCACAACGGCACTCGCCCCAATCCGACACAGGTGGTACTCATGAGGCTCTCGCATCGCTGTGCTCTACTGCCGGTACTCGCTCTCGCTGCGGTTCTGACCGCACCACAGGTCCGGGGCCAGTCTGCCGGGCAGATCGTGATCGCCGACTTCGAGGACGGCGTGGGCGACTGGACCGCCGTGGACGACGGTAGCTCTCGGGGCGAGCGGGCGCCCAGGTGCAGCATCAGCCCAAGCGGCCAGCCTGCGCCGGACGGCGGGAAGAACTCGGCGCGAGTGGAGTTCGCCGCCGCGGCCTCCGGCTGGGCGCGACTGGTGCTGCCTGTCAACGGTGCCGACTGGGCGGCCAAGGGCTGCACGAAGCTGTCCTTCTGGCTCCGGGGCGACGGTTCTCAAGAGGCCGTCCGCATCGTCCTGCGCGTCCGCGGTGGCGGGACGGGCGAGACCTACACCGTGCCTCTGAGAGTGTCCGGGACCGAATGGGAGCGCTACAGCCTCAGGTTCTTCGGGTTCCGAAGCACCGACAACGTGTCGTTGCCGTCCTCCGCGATCGAGGACGTCGATGAGCTGCAATTGGCCAAGAACGGCTCGTGGAAGGCGTTCAGCTTCCGCATCGACGAGATCGTGGCCGAAGCCGAGGCCGAGGCCGGTGACGTGGCGAGCACGGCGGGGAACGAGATCCTGCCGGACTTCGCCAAGCCCACGGTACCCATGAGGGCCCAGATGGCTCTAGACCTGGGGGCCCCGCCGTCCATCATCGACAACGCGGCGCCGGGAGTGGTGCAGGGCGCCTACGCCGCCGTCGCCGATCTGTCGCCAACGGTCATCCGCCTCAAGCTCGGGGACTATCTGGACGCGGACGCCCTGCGCTACGATGTGGAGATGCTCAACGCGCATCTGCAGTGGATACTGCTATCCAACTGCAAGCCCCTGATCTGCCTGGACGTACCGCGCACCGCCAAGGATAGCCCCTACCGCAAGCAGCTCTACACCGCGTTCATCGAGACGGTTGCCCGGGTCGTCAGTGAGGGCAAGGGTGGCGCCAACCGTTACTATGAGCTGTTTGACGAGCCCCTGAAGGACGGGGTGTTCGAGAGTGTGGCGCACCTTTGCGAGTCGTACAACAGCCTGGTGCGG
>Ga0334884_1002546_pt1 | contig 22853 bp, 18 predicted proteins | sample GraSluR1_MG_7_FD_207215 | JGI IMG/M metagenome (GOLD analysis project Ga0334884, IMG submission 207215) | Sludge microbial communities from methane-producing bioreactor in Wageningen University, Netherlands - Granular Sludge_12_05 R1 | ecosystem: Engineered > Bioreactor > Anaerobic >...
GCCGCCGGCTTCCTTCAGACTCCCCGTCACCAGGGACGCCCTTGCCTTGAGCTACGGCTACTGCTGCCTTCACCGTTCAGGACTTTCACCTTATAGATAACGCCCATGCCGGGCACACCCCCCAGATCCTTCGGCGGTGAACCCGCCTCAGGATGACAACCGCGTTGTCGTCCTGAACACAGTACAGCACGTGGTTCTGCTTATCGTCCTGAGTAAATCGAAAAATCTAATTTCTGCCGAACAGGTATTGCCATTGAGGAAGCCGTAGAGTACAATTTCCGGAAATGTTATGAAATATCAATTGCATGGAGGTGTTGGGATGAAGAAAAGATCCATTCTTGTGTTTTCTATTGTTCTTGTACTGGTGTTGACAGCGGCGATCGCCTATGCGGGGAGCGTCAAGGGCTGGGGAGAACAGACTCGGGGATCTGCCGGAATGAATGCGCAGCTTAAAGGAGAACCGTTTACCGTTCCCAATGGAGTTGTCGGCACAATAACTTCCGTGAACTGCAGCGGAGACGGATTCTGGATCCAGGGAGCAGCCCGTCTGGGTTTTAATCCCGCTTCTCGGGCAAACGGCGCCACGCTCAGGGCAGGAACCTATTATGTCTATCCCAACCTGAAGCATGGGCAGAACAAAGCCAGCGTTAACATCACCGTTTCATGGTGAGAGCAGCGAAATAAAAGAAGCACAGATCCAGGAGAATCGGTACAGCAAAGAACCTTTTGCAGTGTAAACTTCAACAGAAAACGGCGCTGTTTTCCATCCAGTGCCGTTTTTTTGACTCTATAACCGGATCCTTCGGGCGGTGAAACAGCGCTCAGGATGACAGACTCTGCTTGTCGTCCTCAGCGCCGGCGAAGGACCTGGTTCTGATTGTCGTCCTGAACGCAGTGAAGGACCTGGTTTTGCTTGTCATCCTGAGGAGCGCAGCGAGGAAGGATCTCGGGTTTGGTTCAGCCAGAATCAAAAACAGATCCTTCACGTTGCTCAGGATGACAGTCCGTTTCCCCCGGATTCTTCAGGCCTTCGGCCTTCAGAATGACACCCTAAACCCTCACCAGATTCTTCGGCCATGAAAACGGCCTCAGAATGACAAGAACAGATCCTTCGGGCAAGAACCCGGCCTCAGGGTGACAGTTAATACAGAGCCTTCGCCGCATTCGGGATAAAAACTTCAAATAACAGGTGAAAAGGCAAAATCAGATGCTTATTTCCTGGGCTTACTGTTTTTTCCCTTTCCTTTTCCGCTCCAGGAGTTCCGGTACTATGTCCGGCTTCAATACAGGAAGGAAGGCTAATATTCTCTCTTTTGCAGGTCGCACCAGGTTTTTCTCCTCAACGATGAATCCTCTCTTTTCAAGGTCAGAAAGATCCCTCGCCACAGTTTTCGCCGTTTTGCCTTCGTAAAGGGCGGAAAGCTCCGTGTCGAGGAGCAGTACCCTGTTTTTCGGCACCGGTTCCTTCTCCGCCGACAGGGCGAGGAGCATTTTCTTCTTCCTCTTTTCAGGAGCAGTGTCGGCGAACTGTGAATGCACGTAGTTCTCCCACGACACCTCGATCTGGCTGTGCCGTATCTGCACTATCTGGTCCTCAAGCTGATCCACAAAACCTTCCAGCGCATACTCAAGAAACGAGAGGACTCCGCCGGTCTTTCTCCAGGAAAGCTCGAGATGACGGTAATACTCTTCCCTCGTATCGTTGTAGTGATTGCTGAAAAGATGAGCGGCAGGAGATGGTGCACCCGCCTCCAAAAGAAAACGGAATTCAAGGAGACGGGCAGTCCTCCCGTTTCCGTCTCCGAAAGGATGGATCCATACGAGGTAAAGATGGGCAAGGACGGCTTTCAGCAATCCTGCGGCAATATTGTTTCTCTCCCCCAGGTGAAAGTCGTCGGGATCATTAAGCCAGCTGCACAACTTTTCCAGAAGATGCCGGCAGTCCTGTGCCGGAGCTCCCCTGTACCCTCCCGCAACTACCGGGAAGGTTCTTATTTCGCCCGGATGAATATCTTCCTTCAGCGGAAGCTGGTCCAGAACCATACGGTTGTAGCCGAAAATATCCTCCACTGTCAATTCCGGCCTTAGGGATACAGATGATGAAACGCCATGGGCAATAGCGTTGCACGCCGAAATGATGTTCTCAACCTCCTGTTTCAGATACGCCCTCGAGGGAGGAAGCTGCAGGTCGTCGTCGATAATGCGTCGCACATCATCCTCAGTGAGTGTATTGCCCTCAATGGCGGTGGTCGCCCTCACTCCCCTGGTAAGATACACTTTATGAAGTTTTTCAGCATCCCCCGGCCGAAGCGGAACTCCCGATATGTGGCGGCATTTGGACTGCGCCTCCCCGAGCAGCATCCATATTTTGTAACCGGCCTTTGAAAGGTCAAGGGAGAAAGTGATCCAGGGATGGGTTCTTTCATACTCTCGTTTTTCCATAAAATTGTCCTCTTTTTATTTTATATCTCTAAACCGCAGAGTGCTATAATTACTAACTTCATAAAAGTTTAAACCGTTTTATGATCATATTATATAGATCTATTATGTCTTTTATTTTATCATTTTTTGGGTAGAAAAAGCCGGGATTGGAGGAATATACGTTTTCATCTTGAACAAGCTGAGCATGAGGTATGGCATTCCTAATGATGGATCGATCAACAATCAGATTCTTCGGCCATGAACCCGGCCTCAGAATGACAGGGTTTTTCTGTCATCCTGAGCGCCGGCGAAGGACCTGGTTCTGCTTGTCATTCTGAACGCCGGCGAAGGACCTGGTTCTGGTTGTCATTCTGAACGGAGTGAAGGACCTGATTTTGCTTTTGAAAAGCTTTCACCCCAGATTCTTCAGGCCTTCGGCCTTCAGAATGACACCCTACACCCACCCCAGATCCTTCGGGCGGTGAGACAGCCCTCAGGATGACAGACTCTGCTTGTCGTCCTCAGCGCCGGCGAAGGGCCTGGTTCTCCGTCATCCTGAGGAGCGCAGCGAGGAAGGATCTCGGGTTTGGCTCAGCCAGAATCAAAAACAGATCCTTCACGTTGCTCAGGATGACAGACCGTTCACCCCAGATTCTTCAGGCCATGAACCCGGCCTCAGAAGGACACGCTAAACCCATATCAGATTCTTCGCCCTAAAAACCAGGGCTCAGAATGACAGGCCGCAATGCAGGGCCAGATCCTTCGTCGCCTGCGGCTCCTCAGGATGACAATCCACTTTGTCGTCCTGAGCGTCAGCGAAGGACCTGGTTCTGCTTTTGAAAGGCCTTTACCCCGGATTCTTCATGCCTTCGGCATTCAGAATGACAGGAAACAAGGCTCCTCAGGATGAAAGCGTTTTCTTCCACTTGCAACGGCTGCCCTCTAGAAGTTCAACTCCGTGCGCAGCTGGATGAGGTGGTCGTCAAGGGCCTCTCCGTAGGCTTCTTCCACCTTGTCGTACGACAGGGTGAAGGAAAGTCCCGGAGTGTAACGGTATCGCAGCCCCACGGTGAAGTTCATGGCATTCTCCCCTGCCCCGCGGGAGAGCGCCAGCACATACCTCTGGAAGGTGGAGATCTTCTCGTCCCATTTCTGGTCGAGCCTCACGAAAAGCACGTTGTCGAAGTAGTCGCCCACAGGTGCCGTGGCATGGCCGGTCTTGCCGTCGTACCATCCCATGAATGTGCCGTAGTCCTGGAATCCACGGTTCCACATCTCAAACCCCTTGTCGAAGCTCAGGAACTCCAGCCAGAATGATGTCAGCCCTCTTTCGGACTGCCGTCCCTCGAGGATGGCCTGGAAGGCAACGGGCGTCGCGTCCACCGTATCCTGGCGGTACACGGCGGCCCTGACGGACCAGTCCTGATTCAGCCGCAATCCCGCCGCTGCCCACATGACCTGTTGCCGGCTTCTGTCTTCAGGCTCCAGGTGGATAGCATTCAGCGATATCCAGAACCGTTCGTTCAGGTCCAGCCGGTACCGCATGCCCGCCTCCAGGCTCTCCTCCTGGTCTGCGCTCTCGTCCTGTTTCGAGATGTATGCGGAGAACCGCCCCATCCCCCTGTCATTCCGGAAGAGGAAACCGGTGAGCGTCCGGTTGGTCAGGAAGGGATCATCGCCGAAGTACAGTTCGTCCTCCCCCTGCCAGTCCGTCTGCCACCGTCCCGCAAGCAGAGACCAGTTCCCCGGGAACGCCACATCCACGTACGCATGCTCGAGCGTAACGGCGTTGTTCCCTGAACCGGGGTCCTTTTCGAGCCTGCCGTAGAACGTCAGCCTGTCGTCCACGCGCTTCCGTATATTCAGCCGCATGCGGGAGAACCTGAAATCCTCGTTCCGTCCCGACACGTCGGTGTAAATGCCGTATCCCTCGCTGCCCACGGCCCCCGCACGGTAGTAATTGCCGTCGAACCTCATGCTTCCGCTGAAATGCCAGCCTCCCATGCCCGATTCCAGCACGTCAACGCGATCCTCCAGCTCTTCCACGGGAGCCCCCCACACGGCCAGCTCGTTCCGGTACTCCGTGCCCAGGCGCTGAAGGCGTTCCACGTCCTCCCGGTCTGCCTTCTCCCGGTCGACGGACCCGATCGCCTTCGAGACCAGCCCTGCGATCTCGAACCGTGTCTTCAGCCCCGGCTTCGCCGCCCGAACCGGCTTTGCAGAGGCAGAGAATGAAAGCCCAACAGCCCGGAGTTCCGGCTCGAAGTACGCCAGCAGCCGGCGCAGGTTCTCCTTCTCCTCCGCTGTGGCATTCGACGCATCGAAACCGGAAAGGCTTTTCGACAGCGCAGAAGCGGCCTCTCCCCTGTCCGCAAATGATTCCGCCGCGGAAGAGTCACCCGGATCGAGCAGCCCCTTTGCCTTCAGGTACTCGATGTCAGAATATGCCCAGTGCCCCTTCGGCACCGTGGAAAAGGCTGAGCACTCCCCTTTCGCCGCAGGGAGAAGGAAAAACATAAAAAGACAGGAGAAAAGGAGAAAAAACTTTACGGAACGAACAGTGCCGTGGGCCATAAGAAGCAGCTCCTTTCGGATCTCGGTTTCTATGTGTTTGTTATCCCAGGCAAACCTCAGTCGTCCTGAGCAAAGCCCCGGTGTCGTCCTGAGCGTCAGCGAAGGACCTGGTTGTCATCCTGAACGCAGTGAAGGATCTGGTTTTACGTGTCGTCCTGAACGTAACCAGGTTGTCATTCTGAGCGTCAGCGAAGAATCTGGTTTTGCCACCATTTTTTAAGCCTAATCAATTAAATATAAATAAAATATTATTTTAAAGCCCTTTCCCTACAAGGTTTTACAAAGTGCTACGGGCTGAATCACAGAATCTATCAATTACCCATCAATTAAAATCAGGCCCACTGCTTTTGAAAAAAAGGATACTTTTTTGATTTCCACGTATTCGTCCCTGCATTGAGAAAATATTCTTCCGGGAAACTTGAAACATTAGACCTGAATTGAATATGCTGAATATACCACGCAAAAATTATATTGACGCATTTTAAATACAGTGTATAATGAGAACTGATCTCTACCAGTGGTAGCAGATCCTGCAAAGGCTTCAACCGCTGAGCCCGCCTGGCGAATCAGCGGTTTTTTGTTTGTGAGAATACCTTGGTGATGATTTAATTTTTTTCAAATTCTCATCAGTATCTACAAGATAAGCCGTAACAAATTCCGCACTTGAACTCCCCGTAAAACGAATTATAACTACATAATTTCCCATAACCAGGGCTACCCTCCGAGTAGCATCGTAACGTTTCCTTTCTTTATCCCAACCTTCGAATAGCTCAGCATTGGAATCCTGAAGCGTCGCCTTTATCCAGTCGATACGTTCGGCTCTCGAAGTTGAAAAGGAATCCTTAATTCCGTTTCGATGCATGCTTTTGAAAAAACAATGTCCAAACTTCTCTTTTCGAAAACGCACACGAATTCCGTCAAAAGTGCAGATAGGACACATACAGTACACTCTTTCATAATGAGCACGATAATCCTTTTCGTCAGAGTAATGGACAAGTGGAGGGTAGGTCATATCACCATCCTCCCTGAAGGTTTATCTTAAACACATTGAACTTCTTCTCGTGCAAATTAGTTGGAGCAATCTCCCGCCCAAGCAATTCCTCAAAGAAAGCCGTCACTTCTTCTTTTGCATTTATTAAATTATCAGAATTACGGATAAAGCGTTTGTTTAGGCGTGCGGCTGCCATTCCGGTCAGCACATCACTTAATTGGATCAAAACGGACTCCTCGGATCGGATAGATTGTACATTCGAAATGGAGGCATAGATATTTGCTTTTTCGAGACAGTTCCTTAAGGTTTCCAGCCTGTTAGCTAATCTGTTTCGTTTGTAGTCACAAAAAATGAAATATCTATTGAAACTATGTATCCAGTGATGCAATGTTTGATAGTAAAACTTGTAAAAGCCCAGTTCCTGATCATTTTGATGAAAACGAAAAAGGTCCATCTTCTCACGATCCACCGCAATACATCGGAACCGTAGATTTTCTCCCTGAGAATAAAACCAATTGAGTACTTCTTTATAAAATTCAATTCTGGAAGCAGAAATTTTCGTCCATTTAAACTCTCCACCGATTTTGTAACGATTTTTCAATTCATTAATATCCTGTTTAAAACGTTTTCTCTTTTTTTCTTCAAGCCATAGACTGCCAATAACCAGGAATCGCGCTTCCTGAGAATTAGAGGAAAAAATATCAGGATAACTTTCATCACAATAGACCTCAATTTCCATGAAGAATACCTCTCGTTCTTGTGATAAAAAATTCGTCATTTCGAGTGAAACAGCCCTCAGGATGACAGCTTTTGTTTGTCGTCCTGAGCAAAGCCCGGGTGACGTCCTGAGCGCCAGCGAAGGACCTGGTTCTGGCTGTCATCCTGAACGCAGTGAAGGATCTGGTCTTGCTTTTAAAGTACTTTCACCCCAGATTCTTCAGGCCTTCGGCCTTCAGAATGACACCCTAAACCCACCCCAGATTCTTCGGCCACGAAAACGGCCTCAGAAGGACAACACTAGATTCTTCGTCGCTTTGCTCCTCAGAATGACACCCTCAGGTCCTTCCCCGCCTGCCCTCAGGTTGACAGACCACTTTACCGGCAGGGAAGGACGGCACTCCCCTACCGCTTCCTGTAGAACCTGTACGTGACTTTCTGGTTGAGCTGCGCGGGGCCCATGCGGTCTTCTTCCCATTGCTGCAGGTCGTCCCAGCTCCAGAGGTCTGTGTGTGGGCTGACGAGGGCCTCGAGTTCGAGGTACCACGGCTCCTCCGCCATGATCACCGTGAGCCCCGGGGATGATGTGTCGCCCCAGTGGCTGAGCCGGTGTTCGTACCAGTTCCGGTTCTGGCCGTTCTGCCAGTAGGTCCGTATGCGCTCGGCCTTCACTTCCCCGACGAGGACATAGTTCTGCGCCTCCAGGTATCCTTTCTTCCCCGGGCGGTGCAGCACACCGGTGAAGTATGGCTCCTCGTCAGCGGAGATCCGCCTTATCCTGCCGAAGGTCCCCACTGCCAGGGGGATCTGCATTGCAAAGCCCTGGGGGCTCCGGGTGTAGTCGAAGGCAAGCTCCCCCATCTTCCGGGTCTTGTCGCTGGGCGAGAACCGCACCACGATCCCCGTATGGGCCGGCTGGTCGTCCAGTTCCTCGTAGAGGAACCCTATGGTCCAGTCCTTGTGGGTGTACCCGGCGAAGAGGTTGAACCCCTCCTCCGTCTGCCCCACCGGTTCCTTCCGCACGGGCAGGTCGCCGTACCGTGCCTCGAAGTGCCACGGCCCCGAGTCCCCCCGGTAGTACACGTACCGCTCCGCCCAGCCTGCACCCCGGTCCGAGCCGAAGCCCCAGTCGATCCACGTTCCGTGCAGGCCGAAGCCGCTTTTATGGGCGTAGTCCGCAGTGAGGATCGCTCCCGAGTACCCCGTCTCCTCGCCGCCCTGCAGATCGCCGATGCCCGGCACCTGGTCGAAGAGGGCGATGGCGTCGGGGTAGGGGAACCGCAGGTACCGCGTCCGCCCCAGCCGTGCGCTCAGGCTCACCGTCCCCGACGGTGACGTGTGGAAGCCGTAGGCCTCCAGGTACCCCTCGTCCACCCGTGGCGCCCACCGGCCCAGGCCGTTCATCTCGTCGTTCGACCGCAGCACCGTGTGCAGCCGCAGCCCTCTGCCCAGGTCCAAATCCCCCTGGAACTGGAGGTTCCGGAACTCGAGATGGTCGCTCCAGAAATGGGTCCCCACACTCAGCCTCCACGTGCCGTTCCCCGCGCCAATGGTGGGGAAATGCCATCCGTACCGCCCCGGCTCCCCTGCCGCCCCCGAAGGAACGGCACAGCACAGCAGGGCCAGCAGGGCACAAAAAACGGGGAGGCAGCGCCCCCTTGATTTCAAGGCACTCCTCCCCCGAATATTCATTCTTTCGCCGCCTGCTCCTTCCGGCTCCGCCGCCAGAACATCACATGCCCCCGGAACTCCTCCACCTTCTCCGCCTGTTCAGGGTCCTCGGCGGCACGCTTCCACGCCTCGGCCACGAAGGCCAGGAACACGGCCAGGAAAAAGCCCAGGAACGTGGCAAGCACCACGATCATCTTCCGCTTGGGTTTTGAACGGTTCTCCGGCATCTCGGCCCTGTCCAGCACCTGGATCACCACCGGCGAATACGACTGGTCCAGCCGGGCGGTCTCGTAGAGGCGAAGCAGAGTGTTGTACAGCACCTCCTGGAACTTCCAGTCCCGGTACTTCTCAAGGTACTCGAACCGCGCCGCGGGCATGCCTCCCAGGGGGTTCAGGGGGTCACCCGTCCCCGGGTCGTCCTCGAGGCGCTTGATCTCCTCCTTCAGGCCGCTGATCTCCTTTTCCAGCTTCACCACTTCCGGGTTCTGCCTCGTGGCGTAGGACAGCAGCGAACGAAGCTGGATCTCCTTTGCCGCCACCTGGGCCCGCATGTTGATCCGGTTCTGGATGTTTGCCGTGAGCTGGGCCTCGCCCATGTACACCCCGGTCTTCTCCTGGTACTCACGGAACAGCTGCTCCGTCCTCGTAAGGCTCATCCTGGCATTCGCCAGTTCTCCCTCGAAGTAGTTCAGCCTCTTGGTGGCCTCGGTCATGGCGAATTCGTTGGCGAGCTTATCCAGCTCCTCTACGTAGGCGTTGGCGATGTCCGCCACCTTTCCCTGGTCAGTGTACTCCACCGACACGAGCAGGGTATTGTCCTTCTCCGCAGTCACCGTCAGCTCACCGATGTGTTCGCTCACCAGGTCCTGCATGAGCATTTCCTTGCCCGGACCGGCCAGCTCCCGCCAGTTTTTCGGGGCGAACCGGTCCATTATCCGGTCCCGCACATTCCGGCTCTGGAGCATGCTCACGTACACGTTCCCCTTCTCGCTCCCTGTGAACAGCAGGCTCGCAGCGACGCCGGCCTGCTGCTCCAGCAGGCTCATGGTCGACGACTTCTCCACCGGGTTCAGGATCCTGGCTGACGCAACATAAAACTTCGTCATCAGCAGGCTCGCTATTATGCTCCCCACGGCAAAGAGCATAGTGATCTTTATGATCATGCTCTTCCGCCGGGCAAGCACCAGCATCAGGTCGAGGAGCGACAGCCCCCGTGACTCGTATTCAACAAACTCCTCGTATTCGGCCAGGTCCCGTTCCGTTCTATCCCGAGGGTCTTCCATGGCTACTTCGTCACCTCGTGGATCGCCATGGCCGTCACGGCCGCTTTATAGACCACGTCCATGTAGTCACGGGCCTGGCGCACTCCCCGGTAGCTCGAGAGCTTCACCGGCACCACGATGGCGTCGCCCGGCTCAACCAGCACCGTCTTGCCTCCGTTGAACTCCTTCACCCAGGGCGTCTCGCCCCGGGCCGAGGCCTTCACCCGCATGGCCGTGCCGTCAGCCTTCAGGATATACGTCCGGGCGGGGCTCGCATCCGTGGAATACCCTCCCGCCATACGAATATACTGGGTGTGGCTCAATCGTTTGTCGAATACGAAAGATGTGGGGTTCAGCACCGCCCCGATCACCTGCACCGTGGTGGGGTTGCTGGGCACGTAGAGCACGTCCCCTTCCTCAAGGGGAATGTCGTAGGCCGTCCCCTTCAGCACCTCCGGTTGGGCGATGAGGGTTGCGATCCGCCCCGCGGCCTTCGTCTCCCGAAGCTTGGCCACCAGGGCCTGCTTCTGGGACGCCTCCGCCTTCAGCAGGTTCGACTCTGCCTGGGTAAGGGCTGCAGAAATCTCGTTAGCGCTTATCCCCAGCAGTTCCCGCTCCATCCGGTCGGCCATCTCCTCGATCTGCCGCTGCTGGTCCCGCTTCACCCGCTCGCGGGTGAAAATCGCTGCCCGGGGGTACGCCCGGGGCGAAAAGCCCCCCGCCCGCTGAAGCAGGGACGACAGGGTCTCCCCGTCCTCTATGGAGTACCGTCCCGGGTACATCACCTCGCCGTAGACCGTCACCTGCCGGTAGAGCTTCCAGTCCGGCACCGTACGGGCGAAGATAAAGTCGTTCATCCGCAGGGCGACATTGTGCACCGGGTCTCCCTGCATGGCCCTCCGGGCGTTCACCTTCAGCCGCTCCGTCTTGGGCCCTGCAGGCGTCACCGAAACCCGAGTGATCTCCACCTCGTCGGCGGCGTAGTACAGCAGGCCTCCCGCCCAGCCCAGCACGTCACCGAGGGTCGTCCGGCCCGAATCGATGGCGAAATCCCCGGGCTTGGCCACGGGACCCGTGATTCGCACCAGGCTCTGGCGCTCCACCACCGAGAAGAGGCGGATCAGGTCGCCGTCTGCGAGCTGCATCTTCTTCAGGTTGTTGATGGACCGATCCTTCAGGTCGCCCTCGAACACGGTCCGGAACTCCTTCTGCTTCACCCGCATCATCTGCACACGGTCGATGGACCCCGTGGGGGTCATCCCTCCGGCCATGGCAAGCAGCGCCTCCACGGTGGTGTTCCCCTTCAGCTCGTAGATTGCCGGGCGCCGAACGTTTCCAATCACGGCGGCCTGGGGCCCCACCACGGGGATGAAGATCACGTCCTCCGGCATCATGCGGATATCCTTCGACTTGTCCCCCTTCAGCAGCAGGTCGTACATGTCGAAGGTGGTCACCACGCGGTTCCCCCGCTTCACGGTGATCTTCCGGAGTGACCCGTTCTCGTCGGGGCCTCCGGCATCCAGCAGCACGTTGACAAGGGTCGCCAGGGAGGAGATGGTGTACGCCCCGGGCTTCTTGGCGTTGCCCACCACGTAGACCTTCATGCTCTTCAGGGCGCCCAGGGTCACGCTCATCTCGAAGTTCGAGTAGTATCGCGAGAACTCGTCCTCGAGGGTCATCTTCAGGTCCTCGAAGGTCATTCCTGCAACGCCGATCACGCCCACCCGGGGAATGGTTATGGTCCCCTGCCGGTCAACGGTCTCGATCCACGTGCCCTCAACCATGCCCCACACGCTGATGCGCACCTGGTCACCGGGCCCTACGATATATCCGGGGCTCACGGGGATCATGTCCGCAGGTGCAAAGGTGGACGGCGGATTGCGGAAAAAGCTTGCCCCGTACCGTTCGATCCGGGTCAGCCGTTCCTCGGGAAGGCTTCCCGTGATGAACCGCCTGAACTCTTCCGCGGCATCCAGCGGGCTCTCACCGGGAGTTCCCGGTTCCGTTCCCGGTGCACCCGGAACGGGGAACAACTGCTCCTGGGGCTGGGTGGGGAAAATATTGGGGATGGACGGCGTCTCGCCGGGCTGGATGTTGGGCGCAGTGATCTGCCCCTCGCTGGGGGTGCCCGAAAAACCCGGGATCGCGATTCCCCCCTCGCCTCCGGCCCCGGGGGCAGGCCCCTCCTGGGCATACACAGCTGCCGGGGAAGACAGCACCGCCAGCATCATGAGAATTGATAAAGCAACAAATAATTTCCGCAAAATGGAAAACCTCCTCGGCAGGGAAAAATCCTTATGAAATATTTCGTTTGTATTATATGTGGTCTTCCACAAATGAACAACTTCATCAGCTGCGAAAGAAAAAACAAAATGCCCAAAATTGAGTGTGTCGTCCTGAACGAAGCGAAGACCTTGGTTAGGTTTGTCATTCTGAACGGAGTGAAGAATCTAGCCTTGCTCCTGAAAGGCCTTTAACCCAGATTCTTCGGCCATGAACCAGGCCTCAGAATGACACCGCCCTGTCATCCTGAGCCCAGCGAAGGACCTGGTTTTGCCTGTCATTCTGAGCGCCAGAGAAGAATCTGGTCTTGCTTTTGAAAAGCCCTCACCCCAGATTCTTCGGCCATAAAACCGGCCTCAAAATGACACCGCTCTGTCGTCCTGAACGCAGTGAAGGACCTGGTTTTGCTTTTGAAAGGCCTTTACACCAGATTCTTCGGCCATAAAACCGGCCTTCAGAACGACACCAAAAGTTTTTCTGCTGACACAGGTCAGCACTGACTTTTCTTTTCCTCTCCCCGGCAATTTGCATATAAAACATCTCCTTTTCTCCGGTAAATATGTACCGATATTTTCTATTTATGAAAAATACACAACGTGAATTTGTATTCCCAAGGAGTTCTGTTATTTTCAGAAAATATAGAATATACACAGAAGCTTTCTCATAGAACATGGGAGTGCTATAATACAAATCCGTTGGAAAGTAATGAACAAATTTTAGAAAGAGAACAAATTTTACATTACTAACATTATCAATAAATGATATGATATTACATATAAGAATGTATTTTCTGTGGGGCTGTACAAATACACTCTAAAAAATGTTCCTAAGTGCAATTTTGATTTTGTTTTAAGAACAAAACGGAAACAGGAGGGTCCTCTCATGAGAACCGTTCTTGACCAGATATGGGCCATAAAGTTTTGCCTTTTCCTCTTCCATGCCTTCGTCTACTGGGGCACGGTAGTGCTCATGGAACTTTTCTGCCCCCTCCGGGACATGATATTTTTCAGCCAGTACTTCGTCGTCTACTTTTTCCTGCTTCTGGGAATCTACGCATTCCGGGGATTCAACTCCATTCTTACCAGAGATTTTCATGACACTGTGGTATCCGTTACCGCCGGCGCTCTTTTCGGCTGCCTGGCAGTCATTCCATTTCTCATTCTGTTCTATTCACCCAGGATAACCAAGTGGCAGATGATTCTCCTCGCCGCAGGGACAATTCTCTCCGTGAGCTTCTACAGACTGCTTGTTTCAAGGTTTTTCTCCCGGGTCACCCCCGTAAAAACAGTATTCATAATCGGCAGCAGGGAGAAATGGGAACCGGTTCTGCTGGAGATAAAAGAAAAACTCCGCGGCAGAATTGCCGTGAAGGCCTTTCTCAACCCTTCCCCGGAAGCGCCCAGGGGGATCATTCCCTCTCCTCCCTGTTCCGTGATCATCGGCGACCCCGAACTGTTCAGGGAGGATGCAGTAAAAACCTGGGTGAAGGAAACGGAGGCGGCTGGCTGCCGGCGCGAATATTTGCCCCAGATAGCCGAGGATCTTCTTCACAGGATTCCCCTTGCCGCAGCAGACGCGTACCGGAATTATTACCAGATGGCGTTCGAGATGGTCCGCCCCGAACCGGCCCAGAGGGTACTCGACATCCTCGTGGCGGTTCCCGGGCTTCTGCTGGGCCTGTTGTTCTCTCTCTTCATCGTTCCCGCGATTCTTCTCGACTCGGGCTTTCCCGTACTCTTCCGCCAGCGAAGGATAGGCCTGGACGGAAAACTTTTCACCATGCACAAGTTCCGCACCATGAGCACCCGGAAAAAGAAAGAGGCCGCCTTCGCCGACGAAGACGAGGAACGCATCACACGCACGGGAAATTTCCTACGGAAATTCCGTCTTGACGAAATTCCCCAGCTCTGGGATGTTCTGAGGGGAGTTATGAGCATCGTGGGCCCCCGTCCCGAACAGCCGGAGTTCGTGGATCAGTTTAATAAGGAGATACCGTTCTATACCTACCGGCACAAGCTCCGCCCCGGCATCACAGGATGGGCCCAGATAAACTTCAAATACACCGCGAACACCGACGACACCAGGAAAAAACTGGAGTACGACCTGTTCTACATAAAGAACCGGACCACCCTCCTTGACCTGCAGATCATACTGAAGACCGCTGAGACAATGCTCGGAATGAGGGGAGCGAAATGACGCGAAATAACAATTTATCTCATCGAAGGAATGCATCTTTAACCTTCGATATTGAAGACTATTTCCAGGTTGAAAACCTGAGAAACCATTTCCCGATAGATAGATGGGAAGATATTACGCTTAGGCTTGAAGAGCCTACCCGGAAGATTTTAGATTTGCTGGATAAATATGAAGTAAAAGCCACTTTTTTTGTTCTGGGATGGATCGCTGAGAAAATTCCCTCCCTTGTAATGGAGATAAGCCGAAGAGGACATGAGATAGCCTCTCACGGTTTCAGCCACAGGCTGAACAATGATGAATCGTTAACACGTAACGATCTGAAAAGTGACATAAAGGCATCTAAGAAAACGCTGGAGGAAATAACAGGAAAAGAAGTGATTGGTTACCGGGCTCCCAGCTTTTCCATATCCGATGAAGTTCTCGCTATTCTCCAGGAAGTCGGATACAAATATGATTCAAGCCTTTTTCGATTCAAAATGAATTCAAGATACGGCCAATTATCGAAGACAACTTTGCGGGGTCTTAATGAGACGAGTTTCATAAAGGAATTTGAAATACCGACTGCACAGTTCCCGGGACTGTCAGTTCCCTTCGCAGGCGGTGCCTATTTTCGTATACTGCCGCTTTGGATGGTAAAATTAGCGGTCCTTACAGCAACGAAAACAGCAAGCGATGCAGTTGTCTTTTATTTTCATCCATGGGAATTTGACCCTATGCAGCCCAAGGTCAAAAACCTGCCGATAAACAGAAGCATACGGCATTATTGGGGCTTAAAAAGAAACCTGAAGCGACTTGAGGAGTTAACTCTTTTCCTCAAAAGGCATGATTTTACAATTCGTCCTCTCCACACCTTCTGTGGCTGAAAACTGAAATGACTTTGCAGATACATCGAGAAAGGTCTCCTAAATGGATGGAATACAAATTAATCTCCTGACGGAAAATGATAAGCTAGGGACTCTTGAACTGATGCAAACGGTTTTTTCTCAACAGGAGCATTTTAAACTTCAAAGAAATGCTGACTGGTGGAGCTGGAAATACGAGAAAAGCGTATTCGGAAAACCAATCATAACAACAGCCCGGACAGCCGGCGGATATATAGTTGGGGCACGTGTTTTCTGGCCCTGGTATCTGCAATTGAACGGAAAAAAGCTGAAGGCCTTTCAGCCTGTTGATACCGTGGTTGAACCGTCTTACAGGGGGAAAGGCCTCTTTCGCAAAATGACAGACCTGGCTCTTGAAGAGGCAAAGCAACAACACTGCGACGTTTTATTCAACTTCCCGAACCAGCAAAGCCTGTACGGTTACCTGAACATGGGATGGAAACTTCTTGGGAAACTGGAATGGAGCGTTAAAATACTCAGGCCAATGCGAATTCTTTTTTCTCTTAATTGCAGAGAACAGTATCAGCCCGTTGAAATGCCGTATGAGCTGCGATTTCGAAGTTCACAGATCAGCCGGGAGAAACGGGGAAAAAATTTTTCAGACTTGGTAACGGCATATGCACCCCCTGATTTTTATCGCTGGAGATACGAAGAACATCCTTTTTTCAAGTACGGAATGATTACGGAAAATCATGGGGAAGAAAAACTCCACCTCATTTTCAGCATTAATGAGAACGGAAAGAGAAGAGAGCTCTCCGTTGTGGACATTATCGGGTCTCCTCTCTGCCTGGAAAAAGCGTTTAAAAAACTTGAACTGGCAGCAGCAGCAATGAAGACATCATTCATCGCTGCGATCAATACAAATGGCTATCCTATGAAGAAAAATCTTTTGAAACATGGATTTTTACCTGTCAAAAAAAAGAATTTCGCACTATTAGCCCTTGATCCCAATCTTAAGGAATCCATATCATCAATACAAAAATGGAGTCTTTTCGGAGGCATGCATGATTCAATCTGAGGAAAACATACAGGGAGGTAATTACGATATTGCTATCGTCGTTGTCAGCTTTGGATCACTCGTCAGGGAACTGGCGGAGGGGCTTGCAGCTAAGGGATTAAAAGTCCTGGTCGTTGTTCCAGGCCGGGATTACAAAAGACCGGATGTTTGTTTTAAATCAGAAAGAATAAATCCAAATTTATTCATAGAGAGAGTAACGGTCCCTCGTCTTGATAAAAACAGCATGTTTCAAAAACTGGTTTTGTTCTGCTGTTTTGCGTATCGTGCATCTAAAACATTAGCTCACAAAAAAATAAACTCGTTCTTGGCGCCAATGATGCCTGTGATAATTCCTTATCAGACATTTCTTATCAGCAGAAGAAAAAACAAACCTTTTATTCTTCTCCTTGAAGATATGGTTCCAGATACCTGGTTACGAAGAAAACGTTTTTCAAGACATCATCCCTTCGTTAAAATGATAGGGAAGCAAACAAAACGCCTATTGCATGGTTCTGAAAAAATAATAGCACTTGGCAGAGACATGAAAGACTATATACAAACCAATTATGATGTTCCCATGGGAAAAATCGCATTCATTCCAAATTGGGGCAAACTTTCTCAGGATACGTTCAAATACCAACCGCCGGCTGAAAACAGATTCGTTATCATGTACGGTGGTACAATCAGTGAAGCCCAAAATCTTGAACCTTTACTATTCGCTGCCGAGATAGTGGCAACAAAAGATCAGTCCATTGAATTCCAAATTATTGGCTCGGGTATGAAAAAAGATGAGCTTCAAAAAATCGTGCTCGATCGTAATATTAATAATGTGAAGTTTTTGGACCTGCAGCCCGAAGAAGAATACAAAAAAACTATGGACAGCGCATCCCTCCTCGTGGTCTCATTAAGAAACGAATCGAAGGGAATGTCTGTCCCGAGTAAGACATATACCTGCCTCGCAGCAGGGAAACCGGTTCTTGCCATCGTACCCTATGGATCGGAAATCTTTTTGGAAATTCAGGAGGATGGTTACGGTATTTTTTGCCCCCCTGATGACCCCCAGGAAATAGCGCAGGCTATTTTAAGAGTAAAAAACGATAAAAAAATGTTGGCACAGATTACGAACAATGCGATAGATGCCCACAGGCTGAAATATAATGATCAAGTCGCAGTAAACAACTACTATAAACTTATTTCAAATCTGCTGGATAAAGGATAGACCTAAAAATGACCTCAACCACTTTTTTTAATGACAAAACCCTTCTCATCACCGGGGGCACGGGGTCTTTCGGGCAGGCCGTGCTGGAGCGGTTCCTGGACACGGAGATCGGCCAGATCCGCATCTTCTCCCGTGACGAGAAGAAGCAGGACGACCTGCGGAAACACTATAAAAACAACAAAGTGAAGTTCTACATCGGCGACGTGCGGGACACCGCGAGCGTGAAGAACGCCATGCACGGCGTGGACTACGTCTTCCACGCAGCAGCCCTCAAGCAGGTCCCCTCCTGTGAGTTCTTCCCCCTGGAGGCGGTGAAGACCAACGTGCTCGGCACGGACAACGTCCTCACGGCAGCCATAGAGCACGGGGTGAAGAAGGTCATCTGCCTCTCCACCGACAAGGCAGCCTACCCAATCAACGCCATGGGCATCTCCAAGGCCATGATGGAGAAGGTCTTCGTTGCAAAATCCCGCACCGTCTCCCCTGAAAAGACCCTCATCTGCGGCACCCGGTACGGCAACGTCATGGCCTCCCGGGGGTCCGTCATCCCCCTCTTCGTTGAGCAGATAAAGAAGGGAGAGCCCCTTACCGTCACAAATCCGAACATGACCCGTTTCCTCATGAGCCTGGAAGAGGCGGTGGAGCTCGTCCTCTTCGCCTTCGAAAACGCCCGTGCCGGGGACATCCTCGTCCAGAAGGCCCCGGCGTGCACCATCGGCGACCTCGCACAGGCAGTGAAGGAAGTCTTTCGCGCCCCGAACGAGATCAGGATCATCGGCACCCGCCACGGAGAGAAGCAGCACGAGACCCTCCTCACCCGGGAGGAATACTTCGCCGCCCAGGATTTGGGGGGATACTTCCGCATCCCCGCCGACACCCGGGACCTCAACTACGACAAGTACTTCGTGGAAGGGAGCGAGGAACTCTCCCTGGACCGGGAGTACAACTCCGGCAACACCGGGCGCCTCGACGTGGAGGAAATTAAGAAAAAGCTCCTCGCCCTCCCATACGTTCAGAACGAACTGAAGAACATGGGAAACGGAGGAAACGGCAGATGAAGATCCTCGTCACCGGCTCCGCCGGATTCGTGGGACGGAACCTCGTCCTCGAGCTCCGGAACAGGGGACACGAAATATTCCGCTGCACCCTCGGGACGACGAAAGAGGAACTGGAGCGGTACACGAAAGAGTGCGAATTCGTCTTCCACCTCGCAGGGGTCAACCGCCCAAAAGAGGAGAAGGAATTCTTCGAGGGGAACGCCGGCTTCACTGAGGAAATCCTCTCCCTCCTCGAACAGGCGGGGAACAGGGCCCCCGTGGCCCTCTCCTCCTCCATCCAGGCCGAGCGGGACAACCCCTACGGCAGAAGCAAGCGCCAGGCCGAGGACCTCCTCTTCGCCCACGGGGAACAGACAGGAGTCCCTGTCTATGTCTACCGCCTCCCCAACCTCTTCGGCAAGTGGAGCATGCCCAACTACAACAGCGTAGTGGCCACTTTCTGCTACAACATCGCCAGGGGACTCCCCGTGACCATACACGACCCCGACTCCGAGGTCCCCCTCTGCTACATCGACGACCTGGTCGGGGAATTCCTCCGCTGCCTGGAAGGGAAACCCACAATACAATATGAGAACAGAGAAAATGGAGACCAGGGACGATACTGCACCGTCCCAGAGGTCTACCGGAGGACCGTGGGGCAGATCGCGTCCCTCCTCGAAGGCTTCCGGGAGAGCAGGAAGACCCTCTCCCTCCCCAACCTCTCCGACCCCTTCGAGAGAAAGCTCTACAGCACCTACCTGAGCTATCTCCCCGAGGACAGCTTCTCCTATCCCCTGGTCACCCACTCAGACCACCGGGGATCCTTCACCGAATTCCTCCGCACCCCGGACAGGGGCCAGGTCTCGGTGAACGTGTCCAAGCCGGGCATCACCAAGGGGAACCACTGGCACCACACCAAGAACGAGAAGTTCCTCGTGGTCTCGGGGCAGGGGCTCATCCGCTTCCGGAGGGTGGACGGAGAGGAGATCCTCGAGTACCCCGTGAGCGGGGAAAAGCTCGAAGTGGTGGACATACCCCCCGGGTACACCCACACCATCACCAACACGGGGGAAACGGACCTCGTCACCGTCATGTGGGTGAACGAATGCTACGATCCAAACAAGTCCGATACCTACGTCCTGGAGGTGGAAAAGCCATGAGCCGCCTGAAGGTCATGACCATCGTGGGGACCAGACCGGAGATCATCCGGCTCAGCGAGGTCATGAAGAAGCTCGATATTTACTTCGACCATATCCTGGTCCACACGGGCCAGAACTGGGACTACACCCTCAACCAGGTCTTCTTCGAGGACCTCGGCCTCCGCGCCCCCGACCACTACCTCGACGCCGCGGGGGAGGACCTGGGGGCCACCCTGGGGAACATCATAAGCAAATCCTACGGGCTGCTGAAGGACGTCATGCCCGACGCTCTCCTCATCCTCGGCGACACAAACTCTTCTCTCTCTGCCATTCCTGCAAAGAGGCTCAAAATTCCCATCTTCCACATGGAGGCCGGGAACCGGTGCTTCGACCAGAACGTCCCCGAGGAGATCAACCGGAAGATCGTGGACCATATCTCGGACATCAACCTCCCCTACACCGAGCACTCCAGGAGGTACCTCCTCTCAGAAGGCTTCCGGAAGGAGCATATCTTCGTCACTGGATCCCCCATGAGGGAGGTCCTGGACGCTCACAAGGAGAGAATAGAGAAAAGCAATGTGCTGGAAAGGCTGGACCTCGAAAAGGACAGATACATCCTCCTCTCAGCCCACCGGGAGGAGAACCTAGACAACGAGGGAAACTTCCTCTCCCTTCTGACGGGGATCAACACCATCGCCGAGAGATACGGCCTCCCGATCGTCTACTCCACTCACCCGAGAAGCAGAAAGATCATCGAGGCAAGAAAGTTCAAGCTCCATCCCCTGGTGCGGAGCCTGCAACCCTTCGGCTTCCTGGACTACAACCAGTTGCAGCGGAACGCCTTCTGCGTCCTCTCCGACAGCGGCACCCTGTCCGAGGAGAGCGCAATGCTGGGCTTCCCCGCAGTGCTTCTCCGCACCTCAACGGAGCGCCCCGAGGTGCTGGACAGGGGGACCATCGTCATAGGGGGGATAACCGGAAAGGATGTGGAACAGGCTATAGAGCTCGCGAGAGCCATGCACGAGAACGGGGACCAGGGTTCACTCCCCCCGGATTACACCGACGGCAATGTGTCGGGGAAGGTTGTCCGTATCATCCAGAGCTACACGAAGATAATAAACAGGGTCGTGTGGGGGAAATAAACACAAAGGATTCAGTGTATTAATTAAAGGAAAATAAATTTTTTTATAATTTTAATCACTGCTGTCCAAAATAAATTAAAATCTGAAAGAGCACCCTGAATTTCCAGGCCTTTGCGGAGCTGTTTGGGACAGATTTGAAAACAGATCCCCTGTTTTCCTGAACCTCGAAAATTAAATCGGCTGTCCAACTTCCTACAGGCTGAATTTCAACTGTTCCACCTCCGGCACAATGGGGGGCGTTTCATACGGTTCATCGAGCCAGGCCCGCAAAGCCCGATAGGTAAAGAGGTTCAGCCGAAGCATGGTCGCCATGTTGGAAAAGGACCATCCAGCTTTCGAGAGATGATGCAGCCACTTGATTACCAGCAATGAAACAAGGTGAATTGTTTGTTCCCAAAGGGAGCGGACAAGAGAAGGCCCCCTGGGGGATCATGGCTGCCCAAATCTGGATGCGAAGGGCGTTCTCGCTCTCTCCTACGAAGGTTTTGACCTTCAGGTTCTGCTCCAGCGTCTTGAAGAAGAGCTCGATCTCCCACCGGTCCCTGTAGATCTCACCTATGGTGCTCGCCGCGAACCGGAGGTGATTGGTGAGAAGGACGACGGGCTCCTGTTTTTCCGGATCGCCCCCCTTAGGTTTTTTTGAGGTGTTGTTGTGTTGGCGCACTAATAATATCTCAAGGGCCTCTCAGGGGGCATTCAATTTTCTAAAAAAACTATTTTCGACAAGAGTGAATTTTAACATTGAATTGGGGCGAAAAAATTGGATCAAGCAGAATATACAAGCGTACTACTTATAAGCCATAATCCATTTAATATGACATTAAACAACGGAAAAACCTTCTCATCATTATTCACTGGTTGGGATAAAAATAGTATAGCCCAATTATATTTTCATAATACTATGCCAGATTTTTCCATATGCAACAATTTTTTTAATATAACCGATGAAAGTTTATTAATAAGAAAAAAAGAAAATATTGGTGAAAAGATAACAGAAGATTTTTTATCAAAAAAAACGGTGTCTTCAAAAGAAAAATTCTTTTCGTTTTTCAGGCGCGGTAAAGATTCCTCAATAATATCTTTTTTAAGAAATTGTATATGGGCTACTGGAAGATGGAATAATGAAAAATTAACAAGCTGGGTCTTGGATTTTACCCCTGAAGCGATTTTTCTTGTTGGAGGAGGATATATTCAAGCTTACGTAGTCGCTATCAAAATTGCTGAACTACTCCATATACCTATTTTTCTTTTTTTTACAGATGATTATTTTTCAATTCTATCACCATTTAATCCTTTTTGCTTAATTAATCAATTATGGTTAAGAGCAAATGTAAAAAAAACATTAAAACATATCAACGAAATTTTTGTTATCAGTGAAGATATGGTTGAGGAGTATAAAATTTTTTTTGGAATTACACCGATTCTTCTCAGAACTCCAGTAAATACTTCATGTTACAATAGTCTAGATATTAAAAACACAAAAAAGACTTTTTATCAAAAAAATAAAATTAAACTTGCTTATTTCGGAGGGCTTCATTTGAGAAGATGGGAATCCTTACAAAGTCTTGCTGTAGAATTAGAAATTTTTAGCAAAGAACATTCGATGGATATAAGTTTATCAATTTACTCCAATCAAAAACCAGGAAAAAAAGTTTTGAAATGCATAGATAACGGAAAAAATATAAGGTTTGCTGGAAGTGTGAATGAAAAACAAATCATTGATGAGTTTGGCAAATATGATATTTTAGTTCACGCTGAAAGTTTTGATTTTACAGCAAGACGGAAAACAAGACTTTCAATCAGCACTAAAATACCAGAATATTTAGCATCAGGCAAACCAATTCTAGCAATAGGCCCGAAAGAGGTATCATCAATTCGGTATTTAAAAAAACACAATGCTGCATATATAATGACATCATTTGAACATACTCACGCTCAGCAAATAATACAAAAGATTATTAACGACCAACCGCATTACGGAGAGATCGGAAAGCGCAATAAAAGAATAGCTGAACAAAACCATTCTGCTGAAAAAAATAGAAGTATACTCAAATGCACATTGTCTAATGCAAAAAATAAAGAGAGTTGCCAAAAGGCGTAGATGTATGGAAGAATCACAAGGCTTAATATCCAGCGTAAGAGAATCTACATCTGCTAGCAATAAACCAGAACAGTTAATAGGGTTTGATAAAAATTCTTTAGGAAGAAAAAATGTAGGCTTAAGCACTGCTGTCCAAAATAAATTGAAATCTGAAATAGCACCCTGAATTTCCAGGGCTTTGCGGAGCTGTTTTAGACAGATTTGAAAACAGGTCCCCTGTTT
>Ga0334884_1002548_pt1 | contig 22849 bp, 14 predicted proteins | sample GraSluR1_MG_7_FD_207215 | JGI IMG/M metagenome (GOLD analysis project Ga0334884, IMG submission 207215) | Sludge microbial communities from methane-producing bioreactor in Wageningen University, Netherlands - Granular Sludge_12_05 R1 | ecosystem: Engineered > Bioreactor > Anaerobic >...
TTGGGGGGGTGAGGTGACGTGAGTCGGCGCCCGCCCAGAACCTGCATAATCTGAGTTTCCAGCCCGCATTGCCGTTTGGCCGTTGACCGGGAGCCGTTGGTGGGGCGGGCTTTCCAGCCCGCCGCCCTTCCCCGTCGCGCCGTTCGCCGCCGTCGTGGACGGTCAGTTCGCGCGACGGTGCGATGGGCTTCCGCCCATCGCTAGATGACGCCGCTGCGCGGCGCCGGTGGCCCTGGCGGGCCAACGACCAACGGCGCCTCACCCCCCGTCCCCCTCTCCCTTACTCGCCCAGACGGCGGGCGAGACGGGAGGAGGGGGAGTACGGCCAACGACGCACGGCCAACGGAACCGCACCCTCCTCTGAGCACCGAATCCAATCGGAGGTTTCCCCATGCTCGCCCTTCTCCCGATGCTGTCCTTGTCCCTCGCCCTCTCCGCTCAGGCCCAGCCACTGCCCGGTGGCGATGGCACTCCCCTGGACGTGACCCTCGAGGGCTCGGCACGGATCGGGCCCGCGGAAGGCGTCGAGGGCGCGGTGCTGCTCCTGGACGGCGAGCCCGGCTCCTACGCCCGCGCGCCCCTGCCCGACGACTGGGGCAATCCCTCCTGCTTCCGCGTGGAGGCCAAAGTCCGTCTCGATAGCCGCCGCGGCGGCGCCGTCTGCCTCGCCCGACCCGACGGCTTCTGGGTCTACTTCAACGGCGAAGGCAAGCCCTGGGTCGTCCTGGATTGCGAGAAGCGCCGCCTCGTGATGGCCGGCGCAGAGCCCGTACCCCTGGGGCAGTGGCTGGACGTCGTCTTCGAGTACCGCGCTGAGGACATCAGCCTCCTGTATGTCAACGGACGCAGCGTGGCCGCCCTTCCGGCCGTCGGCCCGCTCAAGGCCACCTCGGACGAGCTGTGGCTGGGGCGCTACCGCTATATCGAGAAGGACAAGGAAGACAACTCCTACTTCCACGGCGCCGTCGCCCTGCCAAGGCTCACTCGCCTGCCGGATGACGACAGATTCTCCCTGGACGCCGCGGCGATGAGCAATGCCATGAACCTGAGCTGGGGCGACGCCATCGTCGTCGGCAAGGGCTGGCGGCAGCTCAACCAGAAGGCCCATGTCCCCCTGCTGGTGGAGGAGTGCCGCCGCCAGGGGGTCAAGAAACTCTTCCTGCGCACCGATGACGAGTTCATCCTCCGCTTCTGCAAGCACAACATGGATGAGAACCACTGGTACCTTCGGGCCATCGCCGCCGTGGAGGGCGACCTCAAGGCCGAGATCATCGACAGGTGCCATGAGGCGGGCATCGAGGTCTACGCCTACCAGTCCATCTTCGACGGCGGCAGCCCGCCCGAGGTGCTCTACGGAGGTAGCGCGCCCTTCCCGTGGCAGGCGCAGTTCATCGTCGACAATCCCCAGTACCTGACCCAGAACCGCGACGGCACCAAGCGTCAGTGGGGCGTCTTGTGCTACGCCTATCCCGAAGCCCGACGGTTCATGGTGGACATCTTCTCACACTATCTGAGCAAGTGGGACTTCGACGGCGTGTACGTCTGCACCCGCACCCACTCGTACCCGGCCACCTTCGCCGACGAGTTCGGCTACAACGACCCCATCGCCGAGGAGTACAAGCACCGCTTCGGCACGGACATCCGCACCGAGGACTTCGACAGGGACAAGTGGTACGACCTGCAGGGCGAGACCCTGACCCAGCTCCTGCGCGACCTGCGCGGGGCCCTCGGTGACAAGCAGGTCTACCTCGCGATCCCCCGCTCCGACCACATCGGCCCGCCCTACGGGAACATGCGTCTGGACTACCCCACCTGGTGCGAAGAGAACCTCATCGACGGCCTGGTGCTGGGAGTGACTTCAGGCGGCTGGCACTACCCCAACACCACCAACCTCCCCGGCTACGTGGTGAGCGAGCAGGACAATGTGAACATGCGGCCTCTGGAAGAGGACCTCAGGGACCACTTCGGCCCCGCCTGCGCGGCGGGGGGCGTGGAGCTGTACCTGCAAAGGTCCAGCATCTACTCCGACGCCGACCGGGACCTGCTGAAGCACCCGGGCATGAAGGGGTTCATGGTGGGCTTCGGGTACTGAGGGCAGTCGCGAGTCAACGGCGAGAACGGATAACGTCTCACCACGGAGACACGGAGAGCACGGAGTTCCACGGAGAACGGCTTGATGGGGCGAACGTCTGAACACACAGACACGGAGAACGGCGGAGAACGCCCGAGAACGGCGGCGTGAGGCGGACGGCCCGCCGGAGGTCTCCGGCCATCTGCCGCCGAACTCCCGTTCCTGTGCCCACCGAGCTCCCGCACTCCTCCGCGCCCTCCGGCTCCGAGCCCACCGCGGCCCCGCGCTCGCGCGGGGTCTCCTTCCGCGTCCTGCTCTTGGCCTTCATCCTCGTTCCCCTCAATAGCCTCTTCGTGCTGTTCATGTCCTACGAGCGCAGCATCTTCGACCCCACCCTCGTCGCGCTGTTTTGGAATGTGCTGTTCCTGCTGATCGTGGTGCGCCTGATCAACCAGGGCCTCCTGCGCTGGCGGCCCCGCTGGGCGCTTTCGCCCGGCGAGATGCTGGTCCTGTGGGTGCTCTTGGCCGTCTCCACCAGCGGAGCCGGGATGGACAGCATGCAGTGTACCTTCATGACCGCCCACGGCGCCTTCCGCTTCGCAAGTCCCGAGAACCACTGGGAAGACCTGTTCCTGGACAAGATTCCGCGAGCCATGACCGTCAGCGACGATGCGGCCCTCGAGCGCCTGTGGAAGGGCGACAGCAGCATCCTCGACCCGCGGAACCTGAAGGTCTGGATCGGGCCCGCGGCGCGCTGGTGGCTGCTGATGAGCGTGCTGTGGACCGCCCCTATCGGCCTTGCCCAGTTCCTGCGCCGCCGCTGGATCCAGCAAGAGAAGATGGGGTTTCCCATCGTCCAGTTGCCCATCGAGATCGTCCGCGAGAACCCGCGGATCTTCAGCCAGTGGGCGCTGTGGGTGGCCGTAGCGATCCCGGCGGTCATCAACCTCCTCGGGGGCCTGCACACCTACTATCCCGCCGTCCCCAGCTTCCCCACCGCCATGTGGGACGACAGGCTCAACATCGGCAAGGTGCTGGCAAGCGCCGGGCGGCCCTGGAATGCGGCGGGAAACATGCTGTACGTGTGCCTGTACCCCTTCATCATCGGGCTCGGGCTGCTGCTGCCCGGCGAGCTGTGCCTGTCGATGTGGGTGTTCTTCCTGCTGTGGCGATTGGAGATGATCGTCGGCTCCTGGCTGGGCTTCCATCAGCTCTGGGACCTGCCGTACCAGGTGAGCACCGGCGCCTATCTGGCCCTGGTGGGCTTCCCGCTATGGGCGGCGCGCAAGCAACTCGCCGCCCTTGTCAGGCGCGCGGTCGCCACCGCCGAGCGCGATCCCGGCGAGCCACTGTCCTATCGCGCGGCGGGCCTGATCTTTCTCCTCGGCTTCGGCTTCGTCGTCTGGGTAGGAGTGGCCAACAAGCTCAGCTTCGCGCAGTCTCTGGCGTTCTTCTCGCAGTACTTCCTGATGGTGGTGGTGATCGGGCGGATTCGGGCCGAAATGGGCCTACCCACCCACGAGCTGGAGCGCATGGGCCCCACGGTGTTCCCGACCACGGTCCTGGGGCCGCGCGTGCTGGGCCTGCAGAACATGACCAGTCTGCACCTGTTCTACGGCTTCACCCGCGGGATGCGGAACATCCCCTTCCCCCACCAGTTCGAGGGGCTGTACTTCAGCGAGCGGTTCCGGCTGGACGGCGGGAAGCTGCTGGCCGCGACGGGACCGTTCATCTCGCTGGGCCTGGCCTGGGCCTGGTTCTGGACGCTCTTCTTGGCCTACAACCGCGGCCTGGGCACCTACCGCGCGGGTCACCACACCTGGTTTGCCCAGGACTCCTGGGGCCAGCTCGCGGGCCTGCTGACGACAAACGCTCCGGTGGCCTGGGGGCGCCTTGCGGCCGGCGGCATCGGCCTGGGCGTGTACTGGGGCCTGATGGCGGTGCGCAGTATCTGGACCGGCTGGCCGCTGCACCCCGCGGGCTTCGCCCTGGCCTCCACCTGGTACATGGCCCACATGTGGTTCCCGATGCTCATCGCCTGGTTCATCAAGTGGTCGGCGGCCCGCTGGGGCGGCATCCGCGTGGTGCGGGCCCTACCTCAGGTGGCCTACGGACTGATCCTCGGCGATGTGGGCACAGGGGCGCTGTGGATCATCTACGCCATGATCCGGCATGTGCCGGCGTACGCCTTCTGGCAGTAGGAGAGGGGAGAGGACGGCGAGAACGGAGAACGTCTCACCACGGAGACACGGGAACGGCGGAGAACGGCGGAGGAGGACAACGTCTCACCACGGAGACACGGAGAGCACGGAGTTCCACGGAGAACGGCAGGGGAGGACAACGTCTCACCACGGAGACACGGCGAACGGCGGAGAACGGCTTGGTGAGGAGAACGGCCGCACACAAAGACGCGGAGAACGGCGGAGAACGGCTTGATGAGGGGAACGGCCCCTACCCGCCTGCGCCCAGCCGCACCTCCGTCGCCCCCTGCAGCACTATCGTCTGCGGGTAGTGGCCGGCGAGGACCTCCACCCGCGTCGGGTCGGCGGCCGGTGTGGCATTGCCCATCGGGTCCAGGACGGAGGCCGACTCGGCGTCGCTCTCGATGGCGACCTTCTGCGTGATGTCCGGGGTGGTGAAGACCGCGACGAGGCGCTCCGTGCCCCGGGAGAACAGGTAGGCCCGGAGCGGGTGGGTCTCGCTGAGAATCGTCTCGAAGCGCGCCCCGGCGTACTGGTCGATGAAGGCCGCCACGGCCCCGTACATGAAGCGGGGGCACATGTAGTAGTCCAGGTAGCCCCAGTCGGCGTCGCCCTGGCGCAGGCGCGGACCGCCAATGTCGCGACTGCAGTACAACAGCACCCCGCGGTCGCCGCGGGCCCAGCAGTGTAGCGTCTTCTGGATCGCCGTGGCGGCCTGACTGCGCTCCACATCCAGCCGCCAGGCGGCGTAGCCCATCTCGGTGTTGACGAAGACCGGGTCGGCGTACCCCGCGGCGGCGTGCACCGCCACCATCGCCCGCCGCATGGCATCGAGCGCGCTCACATCCCCGTGCGAGTGGTACGCCACCATGCTCGTCAGGGGCCGCAGCTCCCGGGCGAGAAGTCCGGTCCACTCGGGCAGGATGAGCGTGTAGCCCGCGTTGGCCACCGGCACCCGGGGTGCCGCCGCGGCGGCCTCCTCGGCCACCCAGCGGGCGAAGTCGATGTACTCCTGCGGCGTGCCGCGCCAGAAGTCGAGGTTGTCCGTCTCATTGTAGGCCTCGATGAACCGGGCGTGCGGACCATAGCGGCGGATGCACTCGGCCAGGTAGCGGCGTGTGGGGGCCTCGCGCTTGGGGTAGCGCCACTTGGGGTCGGTGACCTCTGTGTAGGCCTCCTTGGTGGCCCAGTCGCCGGGCTGACCGACCTGGAGGCCGAGAGTGAAGCCTCGGGAGGTCCAGGCCTCCATGGAAGCGTCCGCACGGGAGAAGTCCATCTCGGCGTCCTCGCCCGCCCACTGCACGGGCAGGTCCGGCCGCACCACCTGCAGGCCCAGTCGGGCCGAGAACTCGGCGTCCAGGTCCCGGCTCTCCTGCTCCGACAGGCCCGGCGGGTGGGCGGGCCCGAAGTCGTTGCTCCAGTGCTGGCGGCCGGGGAAGGCGCAGGTGCCCACGAAGAACAGGTCATCGAGCCAGGCCTCGCGCCGCCGCCTGTTGTCCGGGCAGACGCCGAAGCTGCGCACCAGGCGCAGGACGCAGCGCTCGTCCGAGAACAGGTCCATCGTCAGCAGGTACGTGCCGCGCCCGACAACCTCGAGGTCGATCGTCTCCCGACACGGCACCGCCAGGGCCTGCTGCGCCACCGGATTGCGCTCCCAGTCCCACACGGTGAGCATTGCCCTCGTGCCCGGGGCCTCGGCCCCGATTTGCCCCCGCAGCTCAATGGCGTCTCCGCGAGAGAACACCCAGCGGTAGGGCGCCGCTGGCTCCAGGGACATGTGACTCTCGCCCCGGTCGGCATCCGCAACGCTCTGCCACAGGGCCGGCACGCCGGGAGTGTCGAGGGCCGGCAGGCCCGGCCGCAGCGAGACCGTCGCCGCCGAGCAGCTCAGGCACAGCGGGATCAGCAGAGCACCGATGGTGTGGTGGTTCACGGCAAGTGGCTCCTTGTGGGCCCGGCGATACCCATCGGCCCGGCGGTCGGCGCCGCCAGGGGCGGGTAGACTTCGCCGCGACGGCGCCCGGGTCCTGTGGGCAGGTTTGCCGCACATACGCCGGGAACCTGAAAGCCGTTGCCCGTGTGCCGATCTCGTCGGAGCGCCCGTTCGCGCGTTCCGGCGCTCAGTGGAGAATCAGCATGGATAGGGGTCGTCTCGCTCTCATCGTCCTTGGCGCCGCACTGTCCGCCGGCCTCGCGGCTCCGCACGCTCTCGCCGCCGGGACCCGCGCCACCATCGTGCTGCCCGCGCAGCCCACGGAGGTGGAGCAGTTCGCCGCACAGGAGCTGGCCCGCTGCCTCCAGGCCGCCTGCGACTGCGAAGTGGTGGTGGTCGACGCCGCCTCCGGCCAGATGGCGGCGCCCGTCTTCTGGCTCGGCACCGTCGAGACACCCTCGCGGCTGGCGCCCCTGCCCGCGGGACAGGCCGCGGCCAGGGCCGACAGACTCATCGAGGACGGAGTGTGCCTCTACGGCGATGGCAGGGACGTGGTCCTCCTCGGCGACGGCCCGCGCGGGGCCCTGAATGCCGTCTACACCTACCTCGAGCAACAGATCGGCTTCCACTGGCCCGATCCCGGTCAGGAGTTCGTCCCCCCTGCCGCAGAGCTCAAGACCGCCGGCCTCGACGCTGTGTCCAACCCCGCCTTCGCCTACCGCGGGATCGCGATCCACGGCGCCTGCGGCCCGGAGTGGTTCATCCAGATCCTCGACTGGCTGGCCAAGAACCGTATGAACGCCTTCCAGCTCTTCCCCGGGCACTACGAAAGCCTCCGCCCGCAGGCCCTCGGGGACATCACCAAGCGCGGCCTTCTCCCCAACATCGGCGGGCACTCCCGGGAGTTCTTCTTCCCGGCTGAAACGTACTACCCCGAGCACCCGGAGTGGTTCGCCCTCCTCGAGGGGGAGCGCGTCTTGGACACGCAGCTTTGCTACTCGAACCTGGCCTCGGTGCCCCAGTACGCGGCCAACATCATCGCATACCTCAAGACCCGGCCGGAGATCCACATGGCCAGCCTGTGGCCCTCGGACGGCTACGGCTTTTGCGAGTGCCAAACCTGCGCGGCGGGCCAGACCACCGATATCCTCCTGAACTACTGCAACGAGGTGACGCAGCAGATCGTCGCCGAGCTGCCACAGATGAAGACGGAGTTTCTGTCCTACATCCACTACACCGTGCCGCCGCGGGAGGTCCGCCCCCATCCGCAGCTCGTGCCCACCTACTGCGAATACTGGTCGCGCAGTCAGTTCCACCCGATCACCGAGGGGCGCAACAGCAACGCCAAGTGCCGGGAGGAACTGCGCACCTGGATCGATGTCTCGGCTGAAGCCACCTTGTTCTCGTACTACGGCGATGACTGCATCAAGCGCTTCGTCTACAACCCGCTGATGGACGTGATCGTCACCGACATGAGGTACTACAAGATCATCCATCTCGCCGGGCACTTCGTGCTCCTGACCAACCCGGAGAGCTGGTGGTCCAACGCGCCCCACCTGTACGCCTATGCCCGCACGTCCTGGGACCCGGAGGTCGACCTGGAAACGCTGGAGGCGGACTACTATGACTCTCTCTACGGTCCGGCCTCACCGGCGATGAGAGCCCATGCCCGCGACTGCCGCGCCCTGTTTGACATGAAGACGGTGCAGGGAGGTGTGGGGGAGAATGTGGTGTGGGGCCAGAGGTTCCCCGCCTACGACACGGCCAAGGACTCGGCCGCGCGGCTGCAGGGCGCGCAGGCCGTGGACAAGCTCCGCGCACACCTGAGCTCCGCCGCGGCCAGGGCCTCCGGGGAGTATGTGACCGAGCGCATCCGCAAGCTGCAGGCCGCCGCCGACTATGTGGGCTGGCTCTACGAGTTCATCTGTGAGAGCCACTGCGTCGAGGCCGACCCGACTCCGGAGAGCCAGGAGCGCCTCCTGGCGCTTGCCGAGAAGGGGCTGGAGCTGGAGGTCGTGGCCGAGGATGACCGCAGGGGCTATCGCTCGGCCCGCAATGTGCTCATTGCCACCGCCCGGCGGCTCACCGGCAGGCAGCCTGAGACCGCGCACTCCACGCCCGAGCAAAGGAAGCTGTACCAGGAGCAGGGCATCTGGCGCTGGAGCACCGAGGACATCGTCCCCTCCGGTGAGGATGACCCGCGCCGCATAGTGATCGATGTCACCGACCGGATCACCGGCCCGGGGACTTACGAGGTGGTCTGGCAGTACCTGGACGGCGCCGACGGCCTGTTCATCCTCAGCACCGGGCTGTACACGGCCGACATCGCCGACCCCGGGCCCGAGGCCCTGCGCCCGCTGGTGGTGGATGAGCATCCCGGCTTCACCGGCGGCGGCAACAGCGCCAACGTCTACAGCCTGACGCTGGAAGAGCACGATCCGGCGCGGCGCTACTACGTCCTGGGCGTGGTGTACGACGAGCGGGAGTTCGACACGTATGGGCATGTGCTGATGCGGGAGACCGCGCGTGAGTAGCCCCGGGATGCGGTCGGTCCGCCGCGAGCCGCCGCGCTGTACTGTGCCGGGGGGCTGCATGTGTCTGGCGCAGTGCGGCAGGGCCGTTGGCCGTCAGGTCCGAAGGACCGCGCGGCTCCGCGCAGCGGCGCCTCCCAGGCCCGGACTTCGGTCCGGGCATCATGCGTTTGGCGCAGTGCGGCAGGGCCGTTGGCCGTCAGGTCCGCAGGACCGCGCGGCGCCGCGCAGCGGCGCCTCCCAGGCCCGGACTTCGGTCCGGGCATCATGTGTCTGGCGCAGTGCGGCAGGGCCGTTGGCCGTCAGGTCCGAAGGACCGCGCGGCGCCGCGCAGCGGCGCCTCCCAGGCCCGGACTTCGGTCCGGGCATCATGTGTCTGGCGCAGTGCGGCAGGGCCGTTGGCCGTCAGGTCCGCAGGACCGCGCGGCGCCGCGCAGCGGCGCCTCCCAGGCCCGGACTTCAGTCCGGGCATCTGGGCACGCACAGACATCTGCGCCCGCGGGGGCGCTGAACACACGGGGGACCCCCGGCAGGTCTCATTCCGCCTCCCCCCACACCTCCACATCCGCGATTGCCAGCTCCCCCGCTCCGGCGGCCAGGCTCAGCCTCACGCAGGCGGCCTGCCCGCTGAGAGCCACCTCCACCTCGCACACATCCCCCCCCGCCGCCTGCCCCGGCACCGTACCCAGGGGGCGCCAAGGTTCGTCCATGCTCTCTCGTCTTTCGATGCTCATCTCCGGCAGCGTCCCGGAGTACCAGAGGCGCAGGCGGGTCAGCTCGCGAGGGGCGGCCAAGGCGAACTCGATGTGCAGGCCGGCGGACATCGCCTCCGCGCTCCAGCGGTCGGCCCAGTCCGCCTCTCTGTAGGGCTCCTTGGCCACCCCGGAGGCATCAAACGGACCTTTCGTCGCCAGGGCGCGATTGGTCAGGTTGCCCTCGGCGAAGGCGATCTGCCCCGTGACGCGCTCGGGCGACAGGTTCGGTGCCACGCTGAGCGTGTAGCTCCCGGTCTGCGGCTCATTGGCTCCCAGGTACACCCCATTTTGGCACATCACGTAGCTTTGGCCGGTGAGACAGACGTCCCGGGGCGCCTCCGCCTGCACCAGGGCCTCATCGGGGATCCGCAACTGCCAGATGCTCAGGTCCATGGGCACCCCGCAGCCGGAGAGCACCTGACGCCACCACTCGTGCCAGTCGGCGTCCTCGGAGACGGCGGCCGCACAGAACACGTCGCCGCCGAACAGGATCACCCGGCCGCTTCCGTGAGCGACGGAGGTCGCCGCCGCGGCGCCGTCGGGCCAGGTGGCGATGATCTCCGTGGCGGCGGAGGCCGGCTGGAGGGGGAAACAGACCTGCCCGTGGCAGCGCAGGGTCATGGGTGAGGGCCAGGTCACGCTGAGGCTGCGTTGCGGCGCCCGTGGCTCACCGGCCGTGGCCCCGAGGAACTCCGGGGTCGCCAGATCGGCGCCGGCGGTGCTCTTGCCCAGAGGCGACGGTCCGGCGAGCACCAGCGTGCCGCCCGCCGCCACGTACTGCTCCAACCGGGCGTACACCTCGGCCCGCTCGTAGGGGATATACGGCGCCACCAGGACCCTGCATCCGCCCAGGTCGGCCCTGCCCCGGGCCAGGGCGTAGGTGTCGATCATCGTGGGCCAGGCAGCGAGCCGCGGGCCCAGTACGGAGTAGGCCGCCAGCAGAGGACCGTCGGCCTGCGCCGGGCCCAGAGCCTGGTGGGAGGGCGACGAGAAGACGATTCCCAGCGACCGGTCCTGTGGCGTCGCCACCCGGCTCTGTGCCATGGTGCGAAGCAGGTTCTTGATGGTGGCCCAGCGCTCCGGGGCACTGTAGCGGTGGTGGCTCAGCTCCCGGTCGAACCACTCCACCGCGATGAGCATCTGGCCCTCGCCGCCGTTACGGAGCACCTCGGAGTACTGCCTTTGCACCTCCTCGGGGGACGGGCAGCCGGAGTACCGCACGATCTGAGTGGCGTTGTGCACGGGCCTGCCGGTCATGTCGCGGACGGCTTTCGTGGTCCAGCCGGCCACGAACTGCCGGGCGCTGCCGCGGGAGTAGAGGCTTTGGCCGGTGAAGACGTCCACATACTGAGCCAGGTCGCACCAGGGCAGGGGCTGCAGGGTGCCCAGCTCGTCCGGGCCCAGCAACTTGGCGCCGCAGCCGCTTTCGTCGATGACCTGCCGCAGGCGGGCGAAGGTCTCCGTCCAGCGGTCATTGGCCCAGCTCAGGAAGGCTATCCAGCGGTACGGGTCCTTGTCGTCGGGGTCCTCCGGGAGCCCGAAGCGGCCGTCTCCGTAACCGCTGCGCACCTCCTCCTCCAGGCGGTTCCAGAATTGGGTCGAGACCCGCTTGTCCGCCGGTATCGGCCCATGGGCCCAGCGGCCGAAGGATTCGTCCTGGACGAACACGTAGGCCAGCCCGGGGCTTTCGCCCAGCCTTTCACACGCCCGGCGACAGGCCTCCACGTAGCCGTCGTGCCAGACGGGGTCCAGCATCGGCGCGATGTCCTCGGGGGGATTGCCGCCGTAGTGGGCCTTGCGGTACGCCTCGGCCCCGGAGTGCAGGTACACCACCGCCGGGACGCCCTCGCGGCGCAGGTGCTCCACCGAGCGGTCATCCGACCACAGCCCGATGGCGCGGCTCTCCTTGGCCTCGGCGAACTGCTCGGCCAGCACGTAGTGCCAGCCGTACTTGAGGCCGTACCTGCGGAAATGCTCGGCGCCGTGGTTGTACTGCCAGGCCGAGAACCACAGGGGCTCGGAGCGCCGGGATGCCAGTTGATCCCACGTGTTGGGCTCGGGCTCCGGGGCCTGTGTGGTCTGTACCGAAACGTCGTCCACGCACACCTCGGAGGCGCCGCTCTGGTTGATCTCGATGGCCAGGGTCGCGGCCGAGAGGGGGGTCTTGACCGGGAGCCGCTCGGACGCCCAGCGGTCGAAGGTGTCGAGAAACTGGGCCTGGGCCGGGTAGTCGACGAAGCGCCCATTGGCGTCGCGGAAGGTCAGGCGCAGAAAGCCCATGGTGCCGCCGTTGTCGCCGTTGGGTCCGGCCAGGTAGCGGCAGGTCACCTCGTACCATTCCTGTGGCCGCACCGGCACGCTCTGGCTCAGCATGACGCGCGAGCCCGCAGAGCCCAGGAGTCGGGCGCACTTGCCGTGCCCCGCCTCCCCCGGTACGAAGCTCACCGCGGCCCCCTTGCTCGCCACCCAGGTGCTCCAGCCCTCGGCGTCCGCCTCGAAGCCGGGATTGGTCAGCGGAGCCTCCTGGGCGCGCAGTCCACAGGCGAGCAGGAGCCAAAGCAGGGCGATCCAACGCGGCATGGGAGACCTCCGGAAGCACGCAAGACCGGGGCCCCCGGCGGCCCCGGTCTTCCTGTGGTCGATCAGTGGCTCATCTCAAACACGACGCCCAGGATGCCGTCGGGGTCCTGCATCATCTCATCCACGGCGGTCCTGGCCTTCTCCAGCGGGACGGTGTGGGTGGTGAGGCAATCCACGTTCAGTCTGCCCTCGGAGATCAGCCGCAGGCACAGTTGCAGGTTGCTCTGCGTCGTCCAGCGCATGAACACCGGCGGATAGGCGGGGCCGTACTCCCAGGCCTCATCATGGTAGCCGGGCCCGGTGCGGCTGGAGCGGCGGATGTCGATATTGGTCGTATTGCTCGGCACGGTATAGGTCGCTCCGCCGACCACCACGATGGCGCCCCAGTGGTGCCCGTCGGGTGAGAGCTTCATGCAGCGGGTGAGGCCATCGAGGGCCTTGTCCGCATTGCCGCCGAAGGCGATGACGGCGCTGTCCAGACCATGGCCGCCGGTGAAATCCGCGGTGGCCTGCACCTCGTCCTCCGTGCCCACCTCCACCGTCCCGGCGATGCCCCAGCCCCTGGCCACCTCCAGACGCATGGGGATCATGTCCCAGCCGATGACGTAATTGCCCGCGAGCTGGTAGAGCATGGCGGTGAGCTGGCCCACCACGCCGAGGCCGGCCACACAGCAGAACTCGCCGAACTCCGGCTGCCCGCGGCGCAGGGCCATCAGGGCGGTGGCGGCGAGATGGTTGTACGCCCCCTGGGCGAAGCTCACGTTGTCGGGAAGGGCCACGCACAGGTGATGCGGCACCACGGAGTAGTTGGTGTGCAGGGCGTAGCCCCCGCCCATGCAGGCCACTCGGTCGCCGGGCTTGAACTCCTCCACGCCCTCCCCGACCTCCAGCACGATCCCTGAGTTCTGATAGCCGAAGGGCCGCGGCTTGGCGTCCGGGTCCGGGTTCTCGGCCCGGGCCTTCAGGTTACGCCACCCGCCCAGCTCGGTGCCGGGACTGACCAGTGAGGCGTGGACCTCCACCAACACCGCCCCCGGCCGCAGCTCGGGGACATCCTGCTGCACGAGATCGATACTGCCGTCGCCCATGAGGGCTGCGACCATGCGTTGCTTTGCCATGTTGGGCTCTCCCTCCGGTGTTCTGCTGCGACAGGGTTCCCCGGGACACCGCCGGCGTCCTGCGTGACCTTCAGCGCCCCTCCGACCCTTGAGGCTGTGACGCGTTTGGGGCCTGTGATGCGTTGTGACAGCGGAATGGGCAAACTCCCCTTCACGAGGGGGACATGCCAAACTTCACCTAAAAACGTGTCACCAACCCGTCACTCCCCCAAACGCGTCACAGGGGGTGTTCCCCAACCGTCGCAGCCGCTTGCTCAATACGGGGAGCGGCGGCGCCGCGCCTGAAGGGTGGACGTCTCCGGCGGTCGGTGGGGAAGAGGTGCTGCCGCTGGGGATCGAACTGGAGGCCATGCGCCGCCCCGGACGTGGGCGAGTGGAGGTCCTGTCTGGACCGATCGGTCTTCATGCCGCTGCCCGAGGACGGTGTCGTGGACCGCGAGCCGGGGCCCTGCCGAGCCGCCGCCCGCGGTGCGGCTCGCGGCGGGCGGGAGCGCCGGCGTTCACCGGTCTCCTACTCCGGCGGCTGCTGCCCATCACCCGGTGCCGCCTCACGCCGGGCCTTCTCCCGCAGTGCCTCGGCCACCGCCTGTGCCCTGCGCAGCGCCTTGTCCGGCACCTGGGCGATGATCTGCTCCCGCAGCTCGGCGATCCTGGCCATGAGCAGATCGGTGATCTCCTGCAGTTGCGCCTTGGAGAGCCGCTCCCCCTCGGGGGGAGTGGGGAGGTGGAAGGGCTCGCCGAAGCGGACGTAGGTGGGGCTGCGGTGGAAGCCGCCACCGCGGGGCATGACCATCTGCGTCCCCCAGACGGCGGCGGGGATGATGGGGGCGTTGGCGCGGGAGGCCACGTAGACGGCGCCCGGCTGACCGGCGATCATCTCGCCATCCGGGCTGCGGGTGCCCTCGGGGAACATGACCACCAGCTCGCCGGCCTCGAGCAGCGTAGTGGCCAGCCGTATCGCCTGGCGCCCGCCCTCGTCACGGTCCACCGGGTAGGAGTACACGCTGCGGATCACCGGCCCCAGCACGGGCACCTCGAAGAGGCTCTTGCGGGCCATGAAGCAGCAGCGGCGCTTGGCGGCGATGCCGATGGCCGGGGGGTCGAGGTACGAGATGTGGTTGGGGCAGATCAGCGCCCCGCCGGAGGCGGGGACGTTCTCGCGGCCCGAGACGTGCCAGCCACCGGTGCTGTGGAACAACGCGGGCCCCAGCACATAGGCGCACATGTTGTACTGCAGGACGGTCCGCTTGCCTGGAAGACGGATATCGCTGGACAAGGTGCTCAGAGTGCCTCCTCGGCCTGCCGGATGATCTGACAGATGGTGGCGACCACCTGAGCCTTCTCCATGCCATCGCTGACGATCTCCACCGCCCCTTCGGACCGGCGCAACGGCGCCACGTCCCGCGTGCTGTCGCGATGGTCGCGCTCCTGGATGTCGGCGAGGATCTCGTCGATGTCCTGGTGGACCCCTTTCTCGGCGAGCTGCTTCATGCGCCGCCGCGCCCGCTCCTGTGGCGTGGCGGTGAGGAAGACCTTCACCCGGGCGGCGGGGAGCACCACGGTGCCGATGTCCCGCCCCTCCATCACCACACCGCCGGCCTGTGCCATCGCCCGCTGGGCCGCCACCAGGTGCTCGCGAACCGCGGCAATGGCGGAGATCGGGGAGGACAGATTGCCCACCTGAGGCGTGCGGATCACCTCGGAGACATCCTCGCCGTCCACGTGGAGCCTGCGCTCCCCGTCCGCCTCGCGAAACTCGAAGGCCAGCCGTCCCGCCAGCTCGCCGATGGCGGCGGCGTCCGTGTCCGCGTCCAGGCCTGCCCGCAGGGCGCGATAGGCCACGGCGCGGTACATGGCGCCGGTGTCGATGTAGACGTAGCCCAGCTCGCGGGCCACGTCGCGCGCCACGCTGCTCTTGCCCGCCCCCGCGGGCCCGTCGATGGCGACCTGGACTTTCGCGGACAAGGGATACCTCCTGTTCTCGGTCGATGGGGCCGCCATCTGCCGGGTGCGCAGGCGGGGCGCCTTGTGCCCCCGGTCAAGGGTGGCGCGGTACAGGTCCGCGCCCTACAGAACGGCAGGCGCTCGCGCGGTTGCCGTCGTCGCCGCTGATGCCGTTGCGCGCCAGGAACCACGCGCCACGGTCGCTGCCGTTCCTCCGTCCTCCCGTCGCCCGCGGGTGTCTGCGGGCGTCTGCGGGCGTAGGAAAGCGGCGATGGGGGGTGAGGCAGTCGTTCGCCGTAGCCATCACGCACCCCCACAACCGTACAAGGGGGCGGGGTACCTGACGCTCAGCCCACCTCCACCGCGCCCCCCAGTCGCCGCAGTGCCTGCGGAAACTCCGGGAAGGACGTCTCAATGCTCTCCGCGCCGGTGATGACCGTCTCTCCCGTTGCCACCAGACCGGCGACGCAGAAGCTCATGGCGATGCGGTGATCGTGGGCGGCGTCGATCCGGGCTCCCTCAAGCGGCGTGGGGCCGTGGATGACCAGCCCGTCCGGAAGCTCTCGCACATCGGCGCCCATCGCCCGCAGGCCCCGGGCCATCAGGGCGAGGCGGTCGCTCTCCTTGACCCGCAGCTCCTGCGCGTCACGGATCTCCGTGGTGCCCTCGGCCTGAGTGGCGAGTACGGCCAGCAGCGGCACCTCATCGATCAGCCGCGGCACCTCGTCGCCGGCCACCGTGGTCCCCTCCAGCGCGCCGGAGGTTGCCGCGATCGTCCCCACCGTCTCCCCGGAGCATTCGGCCTGGTCGGATACGGCGACCTGAGCCCCCATGCGAGCCAGCACGTCCAGCAGCGCCGCCCGTGTCGGGTTGAGGATGACGCCGGCCACGGAGACCGCGCTTTGCGGGCACAGCAGCGCTGCGGCGACGAAGTACGCGGCCGAGGAGAAGTCGCCGGGGACCCGGACCCGCCGTCCCCGCAGCCCGTCTTGGCAGCCGCGGAGGCTCGCCACGGGACGGCCATCGGCGCCGGTGCCTGTGGAGAGCTCCGCGCCGAAAGCCGCGAGCATGCGCTCGGTATGGTCCCGCGAGAGCGAGGGCTCGGCGATGGAGGTCACGCCCTCGGCGTACAGCCCCGCCAAGAGCACCGCCGACTTCACCTGTGCGCTGGCCACGGGGCTGTCGTAGTGGATCGCCGCGGGCTTCCCACCGTGCACGGTCACCGGCGGCGTGAGCCTCTCGCCCTGCCCCTCCACTCGGAGGCCCATTTGGCGGAGCGGAGCGGCGATACGGTCCATCGGGCGTCGGCTCAGTGAGGCGTCTCCCGTCAGCGTGGCGGAGAAGCTCTGCCCGGCCAAGATCCCCAGCAAAAGGCGCATGCCGGTGCCGGAATTGCCCATGTCCAGGGGGCCGGCGGGTGGGTGCAGACCGCAGAGACCCACGCCCTCGATCTCCATCCGCGGGGTGCCGAGACCCTCCACCGGGACGCCCATGGCTATCATCGCGCGCACCGTATTGAGCGTGTCTTCCGCTACAAGGAAGCCCTCGACCTGCGTGGCGCCCTGCGCGATGGCCCCCAGCATCGCGGCCCGGTGGGAGATGGACTTGTCGCCGGGGACGTCAAGAAGGCCCTCCAGGCGGGAGCCGGCAGAGCAGCGCAGGGTCCGGTTCATGGGTCCAGGCTCCGGCGGAACCCGCGCGCCTTGTCCAGCAGCCCCTCGAGGCCCTCGGCGTCCTGGGCCTCCATGGCCTCGATGTAGTGGAGAATCTCGTCGGAGAACAGGCGCAGCGCGGTCTTGAGATTGTCGCGGTTGTCCAGCAGAATGTCTCTCCACACCTCGGGTGGCCCCTTGGCGATGCGGGTGGCGTCGCGCAGCCCGGCGCCGGTGAAGGGCCGGATGTCTCCGGTGCGTGCGGCCAGGTCTCCCAGGGCCCCGCAGAGGGCGGCGGCCACCAGGTGCGGGAGATGGCTGGTGGCGGCCACGAGCCGATCGTGCTGTTCGGGCTCGGCCAGAACCGCCACGCCGTCGATGGCGGTGACGATATCCCGCATGCGGGCCAGTGCCGCCACCGGGGTGTCGGCCGTGGGGGTGAGGATGTAGGTCTTGTGCTGGAACAAGTCGGCCCGCGCCGCGGCCGGACCGGCCAGGTCCGAGCCCGCCATGGGGTGTCCGCCCACGAACACACAGCGCTGGGCCAGGTACCTGTCGGCCAGGGCCACCACCGCCGCCTTCGTGCTCCCGGCGTCGGTAACCAGTGCCTCGGGCCGCAGCGCCGGAGCCATGGCCGAAAACAGCGTCTCGGTGGCGCGCACGGGCGCCGCGACGTAGACCAGGTCGGCCTCGGCCACCGCCTCCGCCGGGTCGTGGGTCACCTCGTCGGCAATGCCGCGGTCGAGGGCCACCGCCAGGGTCTCCGGACTGCGCGCACAGGCCACCACGCTGCCCACCAGGCCGCGCTGTCTGGCGGCCAGGGCGAAAGACCCGCCGATCAGCCCGACGCCGATCACGGCAAGGCGGCGAAAGTCTCCCCCGGGGTCCGTGCCCTTCATATCACCCGTCCCACGGCCTCCGCCACCCGGCGTGCATCCGCCATGAGCTGCGCGAAGCGGTCCGGCCGCAGCGACTGCGGACCGTCGGACAGCGCCTTGTCCGGGTTGGGATGCACCTCGATCATCAGCCCATCGGCCCCGGCGGCCACCGCCGCCAGTGCCATCGGCGGCACCAGGGCGTGGTTGCCCGTGGCGTGGCTGGGGTCCACGATCACCGGAAGGTGGGTCTCCAGCTTCATCCAGGCCATGATCCCCAGGTCCAGCGTGTAGCGGGTCTGCGTCTCGAAGGTGCGGATGCCCCGCTCGCACAGGATGATGTTGAGATTGCCGCCGGCGGCGATGTACTCCGCCGCCCGCAGCCACTCCTGAGCCGTGGCCGCGAAGCCCCGCTTGAGGATGATCGGCTTGCTGGTGTGGCCGACCTCCTTGAGAAGATCGAAGTTGGCCATGTTCCGTGTGCCGATCTGCAGGGCATCGGCCACCTCGGTCACCAGCTCCACCTGGCGCACGTCCATGACCTCGGTGATGATCGGTAGGCCCACCGCATCCCCGGCCGCCTTCAGATAATCCAGCCCGGTCTTGCCCAGGCCCTGGAAATCATAGGGAGAGCTGCGGGGCTTGAACGCTCCGCCCCGGAACACGTGGGCCCCGGCGGCCCGGCAGCCCTCGGCGGCCTCCAGCGTCTGCTCGGCGGTCTCCACCGAGCAGGGGCCGGCGATGACGCCCACATTGGCCCCGCCGAACCGGGCCCCACCAATCGTCACCGGCAGCGTCTCGGGAGCATGCTCGCGGCTCACCAGCTTGTAGGGCCGCAGAATCGGCACCACACGCTCCACCGCCGGGATCAGCCGGAGCTGCTCGGCCACCATCTCCTTCTCGCCCTCGGGGGCGCCGATGGCGCCGATGATCGTCCGTTCCACCCCGCGGGAGATGTGGTGCCCGTAGCCCCGCTGCTCCAGGCGGTCGATGACATCCAGTATGTCCTGCTCGCCGGCGCCCGGCGCCATCACAATGATCATCGTCGTGCACTTCCCTTATCAGTACCTGTGCGGCCCGTGAAGACGTATGCGTGCGGCCCCTGCGGTTCTCCTCCGTCCACCGGCGAGGGCGCCCCGGACACCCCTACCCCTCCGCGATCGCCTCTTCCAGGGCGGTGATGAAGCGGCCGTTTTGCTCTCGCGTACCGATGGTGACCCGGACCCAGGTGGCGTAGCCGAAGATGTCGCCGGTGCGCACCGTCACACCGCGGCGCATGAGCCGGTCGAAACACACGCGCGAGTCGATCCCCGTGTTGACGAAGATGTAGTTGGCCTGAGTGGGCAGGTACTGCAGGCCGAGACGCTCGAACTCGGCGTACAGGTACTGCTTGCCCTCCCGGTTCACGGCCACCGAGCGCTCCACGTGCTCCCTGTCGCCGAGGGCCGCCTCGGCGGCGGCCAAGGACAGCAGGCCGACGTTGAAGGGCTCGCAGCTCAGGCGGATCGCCTTGGCCACCTCCGGGTGCGCGATGCCGTAGCCCACCCGCAGCCCGGCGAGCCCGTAGGCCTTGCTGAAGGTCCGCAGGCTGATGCAGTGGCGGCCCTCCCTGGCATACTGCAGCGTATCGGGATAGGCCGGATCGTCCACATACTCGTAGTAGGCCTCATCGAAGGCCACCAGACAGTGGTCGGGGACCTGATCCATGAACCAGGCGATGTCCTCGGCGGTGAGCATCGTCCCCGTCGGGTTGCACGGGTTGGCGAGAAAGATCAGCTTCGTTCTGTCGGTGATCGCCCCGGCGATGGCCCGGATGTCGTGCTCGTGGTTGGCCGAGGGGATGCAGCGGTGCACACCCGCCATGAGCGTGGTGGTGAACGGGTACAGGGCGAAGGCCGGCAGGGAGTAGATCACTTCGTCCCCGGGGCTTATGAAAGACAGGCCCATCATGTGGATGATCTCATCCGAACCCCGCCCGATGATGATGCCCTCGGGGTCCACAGCGTAGAACTCGCCCAGAGTCCGGCGCAGGTCCACCCAGTTGGGATCGGGGTAGACGTATACATCCTGCAGGGCTCTTTGCATCGCCTCGATCGCCTTCGGCGATGTGCCCAGAGGGTTCTCATTGGAAGCGAGCTTGGTGACCTCCTCGATCCCCAGCTCCTCCATGACCTCCTTGGACGACTTGCCCGGCGAGTACGGCGTGATCTGACGAACACTCTCACGAACCAGGGACCAGATGTCGGGCACTGCGCTCAGCCTCCAGAGGGACAACTTGATCGTGTAGTTCTATCACAAATGCCGAGACGTGACAATCGCCGCAGGGCCAGGGGGCGGGGTTTTCCGTGAGTGGGCCGGGTTGTCGCGGCGTCCGGCAGGACGGCAGGCGGGGCCCCGGCGAGCCTGCCGGCAAGGTCCGTTTGCATCCTCGGATACGCGCGGGCGAGTGACTACCCGTGGGTAGGCGCGTCCTCAATGCGGCGGCAACACATGCCCAATACTGTGACGACACTCCTCCCGAGCCCTTCGGGCCGGGGCAACCAGGCATGTAGGCGGCCCCATTGACCCGGCCGAGGGGCTCCCGTCGCCGCCGGTGCCCTCGGGCCGCCTCGTCCGCCTCGTCCCTTGCCGTCCCCCCCGGCCTGCGCTCACTTCGCCTCTTGCCGCCTCTTTGCAGAATAGGTTAACCTGTTGCAGCCGGGCGCGATCGCCGACCCGGCCGTCTCCGAAGGGCGGACGACCGGCGATCCGAAGACGCCCGCGATAGGGCGGTCCAGGCGGTGCGGCCGAGAGCTCTGGCCGGCCCGGCTGATGTCATCCTGATCGCCCATCTCGCGCAGCGAGATAGCGAAGGATCTCGGTGAATGTCAGGAGATTCCTCGAGCTGGTCTTGCCGGGAGCGGACGCTCTGGGAATGACGTTTCCGGCGAGGCGGGGTTCTGGGCCGCACCTCTGGGTGCCGTGTCGAACGATAGGAGCGACTCCGCAAAGGGGGGACATTGACAACCTCTGCCCGCAGGCCACGCTGCCGCTCGGCGCCACACCGACATCGGCCGATGTTGAGCGCGAAGCAGTGGTCATCTCCACTACCGCTGGGAGGGTATCCGGTTGACCTACGAGCAGATGCAAGGCAAGCAGTTGAGGTTAAGCGCGGTGCTGGCAGTCGTGTTCCTGGCCAGTGTCTTCGTTGTGCCGTTTCTCAATAGTGCCCTGCCCGACGCGATGCTGATGCCGGTCATGGGCATCCCGCTGGTTTGGCTGTGGGTAGGCATCGTGTTGCACCTTGAGTTCTGGGCCATCGCGATTGTGTACACGCTGTGCTCCAACAAGTGGGAAGGGGAGATCGGCGATGGTCGTTAGTCTCCCTCTGATCGCGGCGGTGCTCGTGTTGGCGCTGACGATGGTCATCGGGCTTCTGTCGGCCCGGAAGACCAAGACCCTCAGCGACTACTGGGTGGCGGGACGTTCGGTGGGTGTCTTCACCAACGCCTCGGCGATCTCCAGCAATTACCTGAGCGCCGCCTCCTTCCTGGGTGTGGCGGCCTTCGTCTGGGCCAACGGCTTCGACGGCGTCTGGTATTCCACAGGCTTCGCCGCGGGCTACATCCTCCTCTTGCTGTTCATCGCCAGTCCCCTGCGCCGCTTCGGCCAGTACACCATTCCCGACTTCTGCCAGGGCCGTTTCTTCTCCACCCGACTGCGCAAGGCGGGCATCGCCTGGACTTCGGTGATCTCGGCGCTGTACATCGTCGCCCAGATGGTGGGCGTCGGTACGCTCATGGAGTCGGTGACCGGGGGCAGCCTCCCGTGGGCCACAGGGGTCATCATCCTCGGCGGCGTGATCACCCTGTACGTCGCTTTCGGCGGCATGACCGGTGTCACTCTGACCCAGATGCTGCAGTTCTGGATCATGCTCACCGCCATGATCGTTCCGCTGGTCATCCTCCTCTCGCAGCACAGCTACACTGAACTGCTGATGCATGCCTATGAGGACAGGGGTGCCATCAGTGCACCCGCGGAGACCGGGGTGGCCGATGGCGGGACGACGGTCCGGGGCACCGCGGCGTTCAGCTCCGCGGAGCAAGAACGGCTGCCCAACGGTTACGCCTGGCTCGGGCCGTTCAAGAAATGGAAGCTGTTTGACAGCCTCTCACTGCTGATCGCCCTGGTCTGCGGCACCGCCGGCCTGCCCCACATCCTCGCACGGTTCTACACAAACCCCGACGCCGCCAAAGCGAGGTGGTCTACCGTCTGGGTGCTCATCTTCATCGGGGTCTTCTACATCACCACCCCGATCTGGGGCACCTACGCCCGCATGGTGCTCGGGCCCGAGGCCGTCCTACAGAACGCGGCGGGCCAGCCCAACCCCAATACCATGATGCTCATCACCAGCGCGGAAGCCGGCGAATGGGCCAAGGCACTGGTGGCCGCCGGAGCCATCGCCGCTCTCCTGTCCACCGTCTCGGGCCTGCTCATCGCCCTCAGCTCCGCCTTCGCCCACGACCTGTATGGCGAGATCCTGCGCCCCCAGGCCAGCGACAGGCAGAAGATCCTGGCGGCCAAGATCGCCGTGCTGGCCTTCGGCGCCCTGGCCATCGGCATCGGGCTCACATTCCGTGACAGGAACATCGCCTGGATGGTCGGGCTGGCATTCTCCGTGGCGGCCAGTACCTTCTTCCCGCTCCTGACCTGCGGCATCTGGTGGCGGAAGATGACAGAGCAAGGCGCCCTGGCCGGGATCACCGTGGGAGGCCTCATCTCGGCGGTGATCGTCGTCGGGACGCTCGCCAATCTGTGGCAGTTCGAGCAGCCCGCCGTCATCAGCGTCCCCATCGCCTTCCTGGCGATCTTCTTCGTCTCCCGACGAACCTACCCCAAGCTCAGCGACGAGCAGACCGGCGCCCTGAGCCGGGCCTTCCACGCGCTCCATACTCCCGAGCATCTCCGGGAGCCCGACCCGACACCGGAGCCTCCACAGCTCCGGGAGCAGACGGGATAGGCGCCTGACGTCCATAGGTCCGGCCCAAGAGTCCGGCTGGCTTGGCTCATGTCATCCTGGGCGTCCATCTCACGCAGCGAGATAGCGAAGGATCGCTTCCTGGCCCCTGGAGATTCCTCGGGCTGCTCCCTGCGGGAGCGGGCGCCCTCAGAATGACATCCTCGGCGAAGCGGGGTCTTCGGCCGCGCCT